>Ga0207714_1000974_pt1 | contig 19168 bp, 14 predicted proteins | sample PonA232FremontCA_2_FD_187270 | JGI IMG/M metagenome (GOLD analysis project Ga0207714, IMG submission 187270) | Marine sediment microbial community from Fremont, CA, USA - Pond A23 Sediment 2 (SPAdes) | ecosystem: Environmental > Aquatic > Marine > Unclassified | place: USA: Fremont, California...
AGGGGCTGTACATCGACTACGCCCACGACGTCCACGAGCAGGGGATCGAAGCCTGCATGGAGGGTGCGATCGAACACGCGACCGACGGCGTCGACCAGGTGTACGTCACCATCGACATCGACGTCGTCGACCCATCCTACGCCCCGGGGACGGGGACGCCAGCACCCGGCGGCATCACGAGCACCGACCTGCTCAAGGCGGCGGACATGCTCGGTAGCTGCGAGAAAGTCGGCGCGCTCGATCTCGTCGAGGTGCTCCCGACCGAGGATCCCGCCGATATCACCCCATTGCTGGGGGCGAACGCGCTCTCGCGGTTTTTCGAGTCGTACTTCTACGACGACGTGACCGACTCGTAAGTACGCCGCTGCGGTCGGCTCGACGGCCAGCCCGTCGTGTGAACACGCTCCGGGACCGCCCGGAGGTCGGTTAGTCACAACGCTGCCTGTGATTTGAGAAAATAAAATTATACAGTATTTTTCGCCAGGAAATAGCTTTGAATACTGAGAATATATAATATTTTTCCTTAGAGCGATATTCGTTCGAAGAACGTTTATTATACGTCTGTAGGAGTATCCGTCTGTATGGCACAATCCGAGCCAGAACAACGGTTCAGCGAGCAAGACAGCCCCGGGTACGCGGGCGTAAAGACGTTCCTGGGTGCCGAGACAGTCGAGCCGGAGGAGCTAAGCTCCGAGGTCGACGCGGCAGTGTACGGCGTTCCGTTCGACGGCGGCGTGACGAACAAGCCGGGGACGCGGTACGGTCCGAACGCGATCCGGGAAGCGACAGCCAGGTACGGTTCGTACGTGTTCGATTCGGAAGACGAATCGTACAACATCGCGACCGACCGGACTGCCTCCTACGGCGACCTCGAGTTCCGTGACTGCGGCGACGCCCCGGTCGTCCCCAACGACATCGAAGCCACCTACGAACAGGTCGCAGCGTTCGCCGAAACCGTCGCCGAAACGACGATGCCGATCATGATCGGTGGCGACCACTACCTCACCTACCCCGCCTTCGTCGGCTACGCCAACGCCGTCGACGACGACGTCGGTCTGATCCACCTCGATGCACACACGGACACCTGGTCGTCGAGTGATCTGTACGGCGAGCACCACCACGGCTCCCCGATGGCCCGGATCGACGAGTTCGAGTACGGCGGCTACGGGAACCACGCGATGGTCGGTATCCGCGGCCACGCCGACATGGAGTTCGTCGATCTCGTCGATGAGGACACCCTCTACGTCGATTTCGCCCGTGACGTCCACGAGAAAGGGATCGAAGCCTGCATGGAGGGTGCGATCGAACACGCGACCGACGGCGTCGACCAGGTGTACGTCACCATCGACATCGACGTGCTCGATCCGACCTTCGCGCCGGGAACGGGGACGCCGTCGCCTGGCGGGATCACCAGTGCGGACCTGCTGACCGCGGCGGACATACTCGGTGACTGCGAGAAAGTCGGCGCGCTCGACCTCGTCGAGGTGCTCCCGACCGAGGATCCCGCCGGGACCACCTCCCTCGTCGGCGCGAACGCGATCTCCCGATTCCTCGAGTCGTACTTCTACGACGACGTAGCAGACTCGTAGGGCCTTTTGTATACCCGGGCGTCGTACCGGTTGCTATACATCCGTACAGATATGCGCCACCCCTGCAGTTTCTTACAGCCACCAGTATCAGGAACTCGCGCCCTCGGCTGGCTCCGATACTGACGCGGGGAACAGCCGACCAGTCTGCCAGTAGAGCCCGGCGAGCAACACGACGGCCCCGATCAGCGGGAGCAGCGCCGAGACGGTGTACACGGCGGTGAAGCCGAAGGAGTCGATGAGCGGGAGGCCGACGATCGGGCCGAGGCCGCCGCCGATATCGCTGAAGATGTTGATCGTCCCACTGGCCCGCCCCATCCGGTCCTCCGGCGTGAAATCCGCCAGCAGAGCCATCAGCGGACCGAGCGTCCCCCCGGCACCGACCCCGATCAGCAGACAGACCCCGCCCAGAAGCCGCGCGGAGTCCGCCCAGGGGAGCACGGCCAGCCCCGCTGTAAAAAGCACCACGAACAGGGTGAGTGTCGGAACACGGGACGGGCGCTGGTCGGTGATGTAGCCGCCCAGCGTCATGAAACAGACCTCGACTACGATCGTCATCCCCATGAAGATGCCCGACGAGCCCTGTGGCCCGAACCCGAACGCCGCGATCTCTTTGGTCTCCAGGAAGAGCACGAGCGACGCGAACATGAGGCCGAGATACGAGAACCAGAGCCCGAAGTTGACGAGGCCCAGTGACAGTGTGGGGACACTCGTATCGATCGCCGGCACACCGAGTAACTGGGTGCGTTCGGCCGCCGAGTCCTCCTCGGCGGGCTGGTTGGCTCCGGTCGGCTCGTGTGTCTCGGGGACAGTAAAGAAGGCGAGCACTGTCGCGACCATCGCGAAGACGGCGGCGAAGAGGAACGCCTCCGTGTTCCCCGCGAGTTCGCTCACGATGCCGCCGAGGACGAGTCCGGTCGGGAAGCCGAGGATACTCCCGCCACGGATCAGTCCCATGCTGGTGCCCCGCGACTCCTCGGTCGTGACGTTGGCGATGATCGTGTACGAGGTCGCGAAAACGAGCGCGCTCCCGACGCCGTGGAGGATCCGGGCACCGAGAAACCACAGCCCCGGTGCCGGTGCCCCGACTGCCACGACGTAGCCAGTCGTCGCGAGGGTCTGGACGCCGAGCCCGGCAACGAACGGTATCCGGGTGCCGTAGCTGTCAACGATCACGCCCGCGACCGGGTTCGAGACCAGCCGGGAGAAGCGGTTCGCGCTGAGGACGACCCCGACGAGCACTGGCGAGATGCCCAGCACTGCACCGAGTGTCGGGAAGATCGGAAAGACGACGCCACCGCCGAAGCCGACAAGGAAGGCACTGGCGACGACCGACCCGATCACGAACCGCGGCGACTGCCCCGCCGTCTCCGGTTCCGGAAGCCGCCCCGTCATCGCTCCCGGGGTCGGTGAACTGGCCGACGGTCGCTGTCGTCGGGACAACCGGACGACCCTGTTGCTACCATTCGAACCGTTCAAACACCGGTGACGGCCGCTCCGACACGGTTCTCGGTCGTGTTCGTGGCGAAAGTAAGATCACTCCCGTACATCTCCGACGCCGTCTCCGAGTCGTCTACCATACAAGAGAATTTCCGTATCCCGTGATAAAACTGGCGTAAGAAAAGTATATACGACATTCTATTCGTAAATGTATACTAGTGATCCGGGAAGCCCGGAGTATTTTTTGAATCTTTTCGAGAGTCGACAGCCACAGAAACCGTCGTGTCGGTGCGGATCGACCGGAGCAGGTCGGACCGGCTATTCGAAGGGGTGTTCGACGACGATGGTCTCGTCGCGGCCGGGGCCGACGCCGACGGCGTAGATCGGCGTGTCGAGTTCGTCGCTCACGTAGTCGAGATACGCCTGCGCGTTCTCCGGCAGCGATTCGTACCCCTCACTCGCGGCCGCGTCCCAGTCGGTGTCGGACCAGCCGTCGAACGACCGGTAGTTCGGCTCACAGCGGGCCCACTGTTCGGTCGTCGCCGGTACTGTGAGCAGTTCGTCGCCGTCCAGGCTGTAGGAGTGACAGATCTTCAGTTCCTCGAGTCCGGAGAGCGTGTCGACGTGGTTGACGGCGAGCCCGGTGAAGCCACTCGCCCGTGTCGCGTGGCGGAGAATCGGCATATCCAGGTAGCCGACGCGGCGGGGTCGGCCGGTCACGGTGCCGTACTCGCCGCCCTGCTCGCGGATAAAGGCGGCCAGTTCCTCCTCCTTCTCGCCAGCATCCCCCTCGTACCCCGGCGTGTCGCCCTCGACCCCCGCTAGCTCCGTCGGCATCGGCCCGCTGCCGACCCGGGAGAGGTACGCCTTCACGATGCCGATCACCTCACCGTCACCGATGACGCCGGGGCTGATCCCCGTCCCCGTGGCCGCCCCACCGGCCGTCGGGTTCGAGGACGTGACGTAGGGGTAGTTCCCGTGGTCGATGTCGATGATCGTCCCCTGTGCCCCCTCGAAGACGACCCGTTTGCCCGCCTCGAGTGCGCCGGCGAGGTAGTCACCGGCGTTGACGAGCATCCCCTCGTTCGCGAGTCGCTTGCCATACTCGTGGTACTCCTCGTATAGCGCGTCGATATCGAACACCTCGCCGGCGTCGACACCGAAGACGTCCTCCGCCAGCGCGCGTTTCTGTGGGACGGTGTACTCCAGTTGCTCGCGCAGGACGGACGGGTTCGCGAGGTCACCGACACGGATCCCCCGGCGGCCGGCCTTGTCCTCGTAGGTCGGGCCGATGCCGCGGCCGGTGGTGCCGACCTCCTGGTCGGTCTCGCTTTTGGCTTCCTCCTCGATCCCGTCGAGTCGGCGGTGGTACGGGAAGATGACGTGGGCCCGTCGGGCGACCCTGACGTCCGGGTCGAGGCCGCGGTCACGGAGGGTATCGATCTCCTCGAAGAGCGTCCGCGGGTTGACGACACAGCCGTTGCCGAGCACACCCGTCTTGCCCCGGACGACACCGCTCGGAACGAGTGATAGTTTGTACTCTTCGCCACCGTGGACGACAGTGTGGCCGGCGTTGTCGCCACCCTGGTACCGGGCAACGATGTCGGCGGGTTCGCCGTAGAGGTCGACGATCCCGCCTTTCCCCTCGTCGCCGAGTTGTGCGCCGACGATTGTAACGGTCATCAGGGCCCATTTCCCCCCATTCGGGTAAACCGATTTCGGTCCGGCAGCGGCGAAGGTTTTATTATCCAGATCTGCGAAGTTTGTTTAGTGGGTTTTTCCGGAGTTTCTCCCCCGTTCGACAGCAACCTTTAAATCCGGCCATCACAAGTTAACAATTGCCATGATAGACAGACTCGAAAAAGAAGTGGATATGCTGGAACGGCACTTACAGGTACTCCGGATGGTCATCGAGAACGAACCGATCGGGATCGTAAAGATGTCCAACGAGACGGGTTATCCCCACCACAAGGTCCGCTACTCGCTTCGCGTGCTCGAAGAGGAGAACCTCATCGAACCGTCGAGCCAGGGAGCGATCACGACAGAGGACACGGAGTCGTTCGTCGACGATCTGGACGGGAAAATCGACCACATCGTCGGCAAACTCGACGAGATGAAAATCGACGAAGTCGCCGAAGTGGAAGGGTAACGGGCCGTTTCAGCTCATACTGTTTGTTGCGAGTCTTTACCGGTATAGTGTCACAAGACTCGGTCAGACGGCGTGAGACGCCGATATTTGTGACGTGGTCACGAAAATAACCGCAAAACCAGTATCAGCTCAGAGTTCCGGTACGGCGAGATGGAAGTTCTCGGAGCGGGCCTCGACCAGACAGAGGTGGTAGCCTTGTTTGCGCGAGAGGTTGACGAAACTTTTGCGCTTGTCCCGGCTCAACAGCCCGCCCTGTGTCGCCTCGCTCGTCACTTCGAGCGCGCCGGGATCGAAGAAGCTCTCGGTGACGAGAAACGCCGCCGAGAAGTCCTCGTTGGCCTGTCCGACCCGTTCGGCCGAGGTGATCAGCCGCTCCATCATCGCCTCCGTCGTCGCCTCGCGTGAGTCGTTGAGATTCGCCGCGAGCAGGGGATGGCCCATCCGGTCGCGGAGAACCACGTCGAACGACTCCTGCGTTTTCGTCTCCTGGCCGTCCTCGGTGTACGTGACCTCGACGACGCCGGAGAGTTCCGCCCGGTCGACCAGCGGGAGGACGTCGTAGAGGTTCCGGAGTGCCTTCTCGTGGTTCGTCTCCCGGATCTCGAACAGCAGTTCCCTGACGATCCAGCGGACGAACTGGAACTCGAGAGTGCCCTCCAGAAACTCCTCGTATGCCTGCCCGCCGACCGCGACGGAGTCCGCGTCGAACTGGGTGTGTTTCTCCAGGCGGAGATTGTCGTTTACCTCCTCCTTCCGCGTGCTCCCGCCGTGGGCTTTCTTCAGCGTCGCCTTCCCTTTCGAGCGGTACCGGACGAAGATGTCCGTGCCGGCGAGTGCTTCGTCGGTCGTCAGTCGGCGTTCCGCGTTCCCCGCTGCGCCGAGTTCGCTCTCCAGCCGTTCGAGTTCGTCCTCCAGCCGTTCGACCTCGCCGGCCAGCTCGTCGCGTTCGGCCCTGACCGATTCGAGTTCGGACTCGAGTTCGTCGCGTCGCTGTGTCGCCGTCGCGACCTCGGATTCGAGCTGATCGATCGTCTCCGCTTTCCGTTCGAGTTCGTCTTCGAGTTCCGACAGCCGCTCGTCGTCGACAGGAGGGGGGCCGCCCGAGGGGATCTGGCCGTCCGGGTCCGGTTCGTCGGCCCGCGGGGACGGCTGGGACCGCTCCTCGGCCCGGGACGTCTGCTGGTTGGCGGCAGCCTCGGTGGCCGACTGCTGATCGGCAGGTGGCTGCGTGGTCGGCTGGTCGGTCCGGGGCTGTGACTGACTCGACCCCTGTCGGTCGGCAGGGGGGTGTGAGCCGGCCGACTGCGCCCGGTCACGCCGGCGCTGATCGACCGGGTCGCGGTCGGGACCTTCCCCGGCGTCGGGCTGCTGTGACGGTGTTTCGACCGCCGTCTCCTCCGGGACCGACGTGTTGTCCGGATCGATCGACGGGATCGACCTCGTTTCGAGCGTGCCGGCACCACCCCGTCCCTGGCTGGCGCCGGTCTGGCGGCCCCGGGACTGTTGGCTCGTTCCGGACTGCCGTGTCTGTCGGGTACTCTCCCGCTGACTGTCCGCCTCCCGGCGTCTGTCGCGGTCCCCCTGGCGGCCAGTCTCGGTCCGGCGCTGGCGCTCGGTCCCCGGGTCCGCTCGCTCCCTGGCGGGCTGTGTCGGTGACTGTCCGGTCTCGACCGCGTCGGACTCCGTCGTGTGTCGGCCCGCCGTGGTGTCCGCCCGACCCGTCGTCTCTGCCTGGCTCTCGGACCGCGGCTGTCCGCCCGCGTCCGGCGTGTGATCGGTCCCCCCGGCGGTCCCTGTCCGGTCACGGCGCTCGGCGGGGTCTGCCGGCTCGCGCTGTGTGGTGGCTTCCGTCCCACTCTCGTCGTCCGCCGTGACGGACTGCCCGTCGCTGCCAGTGCTCGCGCTCGACTGCTGGTCGGTGCGAGCGGTCCCGGTCGACTTGTCGGTTCCAGTCCCGTCCGTGCCGGCGGACTCGCTGCCGGCCGAAACCGTCTCTTCGGCCTGGCCGGCATCGGTCCGGGTACCGTCCGGGTCCGGCGACGACCCCCCCGTCGAGTCGCCGGCCGTGGTGCTGGACCGTCCGCCCGTCGGCTCGGGCGTCTCCGGTTCGGGTATCTCTATCGGATCGATGTCGACCTGCCTGACTTGGAAGATTCCCACCTCGTCGTCGGCGGTTTCGAACGCCTCCTCCTCTGTCAGCAGTTTCCCGGACTCGCCAACGAACGCGACGCTCATCGACTTCCCGGCCTGGTACACCAGGTAGTAATCGCCGCTGAGGACGTTCTCCGAGAGTTCGATGTAGCCGGTGAAGCCGCCGTCCGAGAGCGTCTGGTCGACTTTCGCGATGCTGGTCTTCTCGGAGTAGTACTTCGCACGGACCTCCTCGCTTCGTTCCTGCATGATCGCCAGAAGCGGCAACGCGGCTGCGGGGGCCTCGTAGAGGCTGCCGGAGGCGTCCTCGAAATCCTCGATCCCACCCGACCGGATCCCGACGACGACACCGCGTGTCATATACAGCTCCGCGCCAGCAGCCCTGACGACACCGGAGAACTCGCGGTCCATAAGCCGCTGTAACTCGCCGTACCCGCCCGCGAATGACTCCTTCGTCCAGTCGTCGACCTGGTCGACTACGCGCGTGCTCATTGTTTCCCACAAGTTTGATGCGAAACATATACTTTGCGGGCGCGCCGGTGAACGGCGGCCGGCCAGCGGTCCCTCGTGGTGATTATTGCGGTCATTTTCCGCACGGCCACGAAACCCAGGCTGCTCCAGCTCTGACAGAGCACATTTCTTCTCAGCCGGCGTCGACAGCGTGGCCGTCTGTTCGGAAGACGGAGTCTCCCCGCGCGAACGACCCGTAATAATCACGAGACACGGACCGTCTCGCTGTAGGAGCCGTACTGTCGCTGGAACACGTCCATGATCTCCCCCATGGTCGCGTACGCTTTCACGGCCTCGATGACCGCGGGGACGACGGTGTCACCCGCGGCCACGGCCGCCTCGACCGCTTCGAGGGCGTCCTCGACGGCCACCTCGTCGCGCTCGTCTTTGACCGCCGCCAGGCGTTCGCGCTGGCGTTGCTGGACGTCCTCGTCGACGGTGAGGAGCTCGGCCTCGCCTTTTTCCTCGACTGTGTACTCGTTGACGCCGACGACCGTTTCCTCGCCCGCCTCGACACGTTGCTGGTACTCGTAGGCGGCGTCCTGTATCTCGCGCTGGAAGTAGCCCTCGTCGATCCCGGCGAGGACACCCGCCCGCATCGATCCGTCACCCAGCTCCCGGATCTCCTCGATATAGGACATCGCCGCTGTTTCGACCTCGTCGGTCAGCGACTCGACGGCGAAGGAGCCACCGAGCGGGTCGACGATATCCCCGGCGCCGGACTCCTCGGCGATGATCTGCTGTGTCCGGAGCGCGACCCGCACCGCCTGTTCGCTTGGCAGCGCCAGCGCCTCGTCGTAGCTGTTCGTGTGGAGGCTCTGTGTCCCGCCGAGCACGGCCGCCAGCGCCTGGATCGTGACCCGGACGACGTTGTTCAGTGGCTGCTGTGCGGTCAACGACTGGCCGGCGGTCTGTGTGTGAAACTTCAGCTTCCGTGCCGCGTCTGTCTCCGCGCCGTACCAGTCGGCCATCACGGTCGACCAGATCCGCCGGCCGGCCCGGAACTTCGCGACCTCCTCGAAGATGGAGTTGTGCGAGTTGAAAAAGAAAGAGAGCGTCGGACCGAACTCGTCGACGGCCAGCCCCCGGTCGAGACAGTTCTCGACGTAGGCCATCCCGTCGGCGAGCGTGAAAGCGAGTTCCTGGACGGCGGTCGAGCCGGCCTCGCGGATGTGGTACCCCGACACCGAGACCGGGTTGAAGTTGGGTGTCTCCTCGACGGAAAAGTCGATGACGTCGGTCACGAGCCGGAGCGAGGGTTCCGGCGGGACGACCCATTCCTTCTGGGCGATGAACTCTTTGAACATATCGTTCTGGAGCGTGCCCCTGAGTTGCTCGCGCGGCACACCCTTCTCGTCGGCGAGCGCGAGATACATCGCGTAGATGACGACGGCGCTGGGGTTGATCGTAAACGACGTCGACACCTCCCCGAGGTCGATCCCCTCGAAGAGGATCTCCATATCCCGGAGCGTGTCGACGGCGACCCCCTCCTTGCCGACCTCGCCCGCGCTCATCCGGTGGTCCGAGTCGATCCCCATCAGCGTCGGCATGTCGAACGCCGTCGACAGCCCCGTCTGTCCCTCCTCGATCAGGTATTTGAACCGCTCGTTGGTCTCCTCCGCGGTGCCGAAGCCGGCGAACTGGCGCATCGTCCACGTCCGCCCGCGGTACATCGTCGGATACACCCCCCGCGTGAACGGTGGCTCCCCGGGGAACCCCAGATCACGCTCGAAGTCGAGGTCGGCGACGTCCGCGGGTGTGTACAGCCTATCGACGTCCATATTCGAGACAGTGGCGAACTGCTCCTTGCGCTCCCCGTGCGCCCCGAGTACCGGATCGAGCGTCCCCTGTTCGAACTCCCCCCTGGCCTCCCGGATCGCTTCGAGGTCCGATTCGTCGAACATAACCTAGTCGTAGGCGGCGAGCACTGATCAAGATACCGCGCCTGTGTGCCGGCAACCGACGGGATGATACTCCGGGACCGACAAGACGGGGTATGACGACAGTCGAAGTCGAAACCGGTGCCAGGCTCCACTTCGGCTTCCAGAACCTCTCGCTGGCACACGAACGGCTGTACGGGGGTGTCGGTGTCGGCCTCCGGACGCCGACGGTCCGGATCGCGGCCGAACCGGCCCCCGAGATCCGCTGTGACGACGCCGCCGTCGAGCCGTATCTCTCCGACGTGGTGGAGCTGCTCGGGGTCGATGGTGTCGAGATCGCGGTACAGGAGCGCTTCGAGCGACACGTCGGCTTCGGGAGCGGGACACAGATCGCGCTGGCGACACTCCTCGCGACTGCGCGCGCGCACGACACGTCGGTCGACCCCCGGGAGCGGGCACCGGAGCTCGGCCGGGGCGGGCGCAGCGGCGTCGGCGTCGGCACCTTCGAGTCGGGCGGGTTCGTCGTCGACGTGGGCCACCCGACCGAACGGTTCACCACGTCGCCGCCCGGCGCGGGGAGCTGGACGGTGCCGGAGCCGGTCGGGCGCTGGTCGCTGCCGGCCCATTGGCGGTTCGTGGTGCTCACGCCCGAGGACGACCAGGGGTACAGCGGCCAGGCGGAAGACGAGAGCATCAGATCGATCATCGAGCGGGCCGACGCGGGTATCGCGGACGACATCGCGACACTGCTGGCCCGCCGCCTGCTGCCGGCGGTCGTCGAGGGGAATCTCCCGGCCTTCGGCGCCGCCGTCGCCCGCCTCGGCCGGCTCAACGGTGCGTGGTTCGCCGACGAGCAGGGCGGTGTCTACCGGCCGCCCGCGGGCGAACTCATCGATCAACTCGACAGCAGCCCCGCGGTTTTCGGGACAGGACAGTCCTCCTGGGGACCCACTGTCTACGGGGTGACGGACACTGACGGCGGTCCGCAGGCGGTCGAACGCGCACAAGAGGCCCTCGACGAGGCCGGTGTCGGTGGCACGGTCCGGCTCGTGGCACCGAGTGACTCGGGGGCCACGGTCCGGGAGTGAGTTATTCAGCCTGGTCAGTATCCTCCGCGCTCGTCGCTCCGTCGTTGGTCCTACCAGCATCGGACGTGGCCGCCGACTCCGGGGCCGTCTCCGTATCGTCGGCCACCGGCGTCCGGACGTTCCGGCCGCGCACCTCGGCGAACGGTTCGTCGGCTCCGCGGCGGTAGACGATCTCGCCCCGGACCATCGTCCACTCGGGGAAGATACCGTCCCACCCCTCGAACGGGGTCCAGTCGCAGTTGGTGTGCAGCGAGTCGGCACGGATCGTCTCGACCCGGTCGGGATCGACGAGCACGAGATCCGCGAAGTTCCCCTCGGCGACGCGGCCGCGGTCCGGGAGCCCGAACCGGTCGGCCGGGTTCGCCGCCGTGAGGTCGCGAACGCGCTCGTAGCTCACGTTTCCCCGCCGCGCTTCGATGAGCAACAGCGGGAGCGCCGTCTCGACACCGGGGACGCCGCTCGGCGCATCCCAGATGGAGGCGTCTTTCTCCGCGGCGGTGTGCGGTGCGTGATCGGTCGCGATCATGTCGACCGTGCCGTCGACGACGCGGTCGTACACCCCCTGGCGGCACCGTTCCCGGCGCAGTGGCGGGTTCATCCGGCCGTGTGTGCCGAGCTCGTCGAGATCGTTCCGGGAGAGGAACATGTGGTGTGGCGTGACCTCACAGCTCATGCCCTGCTCGGCGGCGATGTCGATCCCCTGGGGCGTGCTCGTGTGCGCGATGTGGATCGAGACGTCGCGTTCGGCAGCCAGCGCACAGGCGCGCCTGACCGCTTCGATCTCGGCCCGGGCCCGCCGGTAGGCGCTCCAGGCGTCGGCGTCCGTGCGTTCCCGTGCGCTCCGGTTGAACAGGGAGGCATCCTCGGCGTGGACGGTGACGGTGACGCCCGCCTCGGCTGCCCGCTCCAGGGCGTCGACGAAAAGCGAGCTGTCGACCCCCATATCGCCGGTCGAATCGGCGAGGAAGATCTCACCCAGCGCGAACAGCTCCCGGTCGAACAGCTCTTCGGGGTTCCACGCGGGGGTCACGCCGCCGTTGATACCGTAGTCGACGATCGCTTGCCCGGTGTACGTCGTTTTGGCATCGAAGCCGTCGCCGTCGATCGTCGCCGGCTCGGTGTTGGGCTGGTCGACGACGGTCGTGACACCGCCGGCAGCGGCACTTCTGGTGCCCGTCCCCCAGGTCTCCTTGTGGCCGAACCCCGGCTGTCGGAAGTGGACGTGGACGTCGATCATCCCTGGCAAGAGCCGGGCGCCGGCAGCCTCGACGACCCGTTCGTCCCCGCGAACCTCCAGTTCACCCGCCGGGGCCACCTCCCCGATCCGCTGGTCACCGACCCGGACGTCGCGTCTCCGGCCGTCGGCCAGCGTCGCGTTCTCGATGAGCATACGGACTCTCCTCCCCCTGCGGCCCTAAGTCTCCCGGACTCGCTCGACTGTGGGGTCCCCGTCGGCGAGCGCTGTTTCGAGTGCCCGGCAGACGGCGTCGGGGTCGGCGACGCCGCCGGCGCGGGCGAGGCTCCCGGTTGCCGACCGGTCGAAGGGGAGATCCAGCGCGTCGTACACCGGCCCGAGCACCGATCCGATCTCCTCGTAGTCCCGTACGACGACGATGCCGGAGACCACAGCCCTGTCACGCCGGAGCCGCTGTGCGAGCCCGACGATCTTCCCGTCGGCCGAAAGCGAGTGTGTGCCGGGACAGAACGCGCCGTCGGGCTCGCCGGCGGTGGCGTCGACACCCAGCCGATCCAGGGCGGCCCGGACGTCGGCTGTCGCCGCTTCGTACCGCTCCGTGATCGAGGAGCGCGCGTCCCCGACCGGCGTCGCCCGGACGAAAGAGAGCGTCGTGCCCGAGAAGTAGACCGCGTGGCCGCCGACGCTGCGTTCCACGAACGGGATGGAGGCCGCCCGGAGTCGCTCGCGCGCCCGGTCGTAGCCGTCGCGGGTGGTGTCCCGGCGGCCGAACGCGACCTGCCGCGGCGGCTGCCAGACACGGAGCAGACGCTCGCCGCGCTCGGCGACGGTGGAGACGAGCTCTGCGGTCAGTTCGCGGTCCGCCTCAGGCCGCTCCCTGCCGCCACGGACGATACGCATACCTGGGAGTTGTCCCGGCGGAAGAAAACAGATCCGGTCGGCGGTGTCCCCGGACGAGGAGGTGCCGACGGGAGGAAATCGGGGTCGTTGCGGGTCGTTCCCCTGCGACGAGAAGATGCCCGATGCCGAAGAGCCTATATTCCCCTGCTCCCAACAGCCTACTGTTCAGATGTCTCGCAGTCCGTCACTTCCTGATCGGCCGCGTCTCGATCTCGATCCGGACATGGCTCCAGACGAACGCCTCGCGGCGCTTCGTGACCACTTTCTGGAGGTCCGGAAAGTGAACGCACAGTTACAGGAACAGCTCGACTCGGCGATGGAACGCCGGGAGGACCTCACCGAGAAGGTGGACAGAATCGAGCGTGAAAACGAGACGCTCAAGTCGTCGTCACTGTACATCGCGACGGCCGAAGAGCTCCTCGACGACGGTGTCGTCGTCAAACAGCACGGCAACAATCAGGAAGTGCTCACGGAGGTGTCGCCCGGTATCCGGAGCGGTCTCGAGGCGGGTGACCGCGTCGCGATCAACGACTCGTTCGCGGTCCAGAGTATCCTCGATCCGGAGACCGACGCACGGGCACAGGCGATGCAGGTTACTGCGAGTCCGGACGTCACGTACGGCGATATCGGCGGCCTGAACGAACAGATCCAGGAAGTTCGCGAGACTGTCGAGCAGCCACTCGTCAACGCGGAGCAGTTCCGCACCGTCGGCATCGAACCGCCGGCTGGCGTCCTGCTCCACGGCCCGCCGGGGACGGGGAAGACGATGCTCGCGAAAGCCGTCGCCAACGAGACCGACGCCACGTTCATCAAGATGGCCGGCTCGGAGCTGGTCCAGAAGTTCATCGGCGAGGGGGCCCGGCTGGTGCGGGACCTGTTCGAACTGGCGAGTGAAAACGAGCCCGCAGTCATCTTCATCGACGAGATCGACGCCATCGCCTCGAAACGGACGGAGTCGAAAACCTCGGGCGACGCCGAGGTCCAGCGGACGATGATGCAACTGCTCAGTGAGATGGACGGCTTCGAGGACCGCGGGGAGATCCGCATCATCGCCGCCACAAACCGCTTCGACATGCTCGACCGCGCCATCCTCCGCCCCGGCCGGTTCGATCGCCTCATCGAGGTACCGAAGCCGGACTGGGACGGCCGCCAGCGCATCCTCGAGATACACACGAAGGAGATGAACCTCGCAGACGGCGTCGATGCGGGAGCACTCGCCGGCAAGACCGAGGGCTTTTCCGGGGCCGAACTCGCCTCGCTGGCGACCGAGGCCGGAATGTTCGCCATCCGGGACGGGCGCGCCGAAGTGACGATGGCGGACTTCTCGGACGCACTGGAGAAGGTGAAAGACGCGGACGACGCACCGGGAACGCCGATCGCGTTCGCCTGAGAACTATCTTTTGACCGAGTGTCGTACTGTCCTCACGCCCGGAGAGCCGTTCGCCAGCGGGACCGACCGAAGGTTGGAGCCGAGTTAGTCGTCCGCGACAGCGGGGGATTGCTGTGGCTCGACTGCCGGTTGCTCCGTCTCGGAGAGCCACTCGAGGTGGCCGTCGTAGTGGAACACGGCGTGGTCCTGTGTCGGATCGACGACGGTCAACGAGAGCCAGCCGTTGTCGAGGAGTTCGGTAACGTCGGGGGCCGCCGTAAGGATCTCTGTGACGCGTTCGACGGGCGCGTGGATCACCGTCGAGAGCCGTAGCGGCTGGTGGTAGGGGTCGTCGTCGGTCGCCTTCAGCGACTGGAGCGGGAGGCCGGTCATCAGGTCGCCGCCGTTGCCCTGGTAGACGCCGACGTTGCCGACGGGGTTTTGTGTGATCTTCGACCCCGAGCCGTAGGTCGCTGTGTCCACGGTCGCGAAGTAGTACTGGCTGTTGATCCACTGGGTGACGATCATCGGGCCGTTGACGATCGTCCCCAGTGCGTCGCCGTCGGGGTCCGTCCGCCAGTCGTAGGAGTGCAGAAAGGCACGGCCGTCGAGGTCGAGATCAGCGGTAAGCTCGCGGGGGCCGATCACGAAGGCGGCGTTGCCGGCCAACCCCCACTCCGGACGGGTCTGGGCCCAGTCCGCAGCACGGCGTTCGGTCTCGCGGACGCCGGTGTCGACGTCGGCCGCCATCGACGCGGCGCGTTCGGCGGTCGCGCCGGCGCGGGCCGTCTCCAGATCCGCACGGATCGCCTCGATGTCGGCACGGTGGCTGTCGGGGACACCGTCGGTGTAAACGGTCACCTCATCGGTCGTCGTGTTGTGCTCGCCGGCGACGAAGACGGTGTCTTCCGGGATGTCGAACCCGCGCTCGCGGAGGGTGGCTCTCACCGCGTCGTCGTTGCAGATCGTCGCCAGGACACGGGCGCTCGGTCCGCCGGGGTTGCCGGCACAGGCGCCGCAGTCGAGACTGGAGCCGAAGGGGTTGTTCTCGGTCTGGCTGGCGTGTCCCGCGAAGACGACGACGCGGGCGAACTCCTCCCACCCCATCAACTCGAAGGCAGTCGCGGCGTACTCCACCTGCTGGTCGTGTGTCAATCCGAGAGGCAAGTCGCCGTCGCCGGCCTCGTCCCTGTCGACTGTCGGGGTACAGAACTCGTGGCTGTCCGGCACCTGTTCGTCGGCGCCCTCGAAGATGTCGTAGACCCGGCCGGGAAACAGCGTCCGGGCAGCCAGCGCGACGCCGTAGCCGCTGCCGGCGCTCTCGACGAAACTGAACGCGGTCGCGGCGTTGGATTTGAGCGACTTCAGGAGCCTCCCCCCGGCCTCGCGGACACTGGTCCACCGGTCGTGGCGGGCGTGGGCGTGGTCGTCGGTCGGGCGCTCCGTGATGCGGTGCTGTGGGTCAAGGATCGGCGGGCAGGCGTCGACGCTCGCGTCCGCGTCGTACCCCTCGTGGCGCATCGGGATGCCGAAAAAGCCGGCGTAGCCGTGGGTCTCGTAGGCGCCCGCCGCCTCGATGTGGCGGCGGATGATCTCCGAACGCGTGTCGATACAGAACACGAACTGTGCGTCCGGGCGCTCCCCGGACGCCACCGGGACGTCCGCGTCCGCGACGGCCTCGACGAGTTGGTCGCGGTAGCTGGCCTCCCAGGCGCTGAGCCACACTTCTGCGAGGGGCACGCGTTCGTCACCACGCTCCCCCGCTGGCTGCTCCGGGGGGGCGACCGGCGCGTCGAAGAGATCCACGAGTGTCAGTCGGACGGCCAGGTAGCCCGCGAGCGTGATCGGGTACGTCGACTGCCAGTCGGCGTCCGCGTCGACGCGGTGTTTGATGTAGCCGGTCCACCCCGGGAGCGCAGTCAGCTGGTGTTCGAGGATCGACTCCCACTCCTCGTCGGGATGGCCAGCGAGAAGCTGCTCGATCGCCTCGACGGGGTCCTCCGGGAGCGCCTTGATCACCCCCTGGCCGGGGACCGCGCTGTCGTAGCGGGCCAGTTCGGTGAACGCGGCGTAGAACCCCTGCTCGCGGTTCGGCATCGGCCACTCGGCCTGGCCCTGGTCGAGAAACGCCGCGAGCCACTTGCTCACTACCTGGTCGACCCGCTCTGTCGGCGTCTCGCCGACGCGGGTGTCGTCGCCGTCTGCCGCCAGCTCTTCGAGCAGCGTCTCGGGGTCGCCGTCGTATCCGTGCGCGTCGAGTTCCGACGCGAGGATCCCCGGATCGATGCGACCGGACTCCCAGGCCCGCCGGAACACGTCGGCACTCGGGTAGCCGTCGCCGCCCAGGAGCCGCCCGGCGTTCTGGACAGCCTCGTGAAACGGCTGGTCCTCGAACCCGGCGAGCGGGTTGGCGGTCACAAAGGAGTGCAACGGCCAGACAGTCCCGACGGCGTCTGCCGCGCTGTCGATACGGTCGTGGATCGTCGTGTCAGTACTCATTGTACTCCTCCGTCGAAGTGAGGACGGTGCCAGCCGGCGGCTGGCTGGCGTTCAGCAACCACACGTAGAGACGCTTGCTGTGTTTGTAGGCGCCCGTTTCGATACCCACGTAGGCAGCGAGGAAGGCGACCGCGACGACGCCGTGGACGACCCCCAGCGACGCCGGCGAGGTGACGAGTGCGAGCCCCTCGAGGAGGTTCCCAACGGCGACGTAGACCCCCGCGTAGAGCGCGACCGAGGGCAGAAAGACGAACGGGACGAGCCCGTAGCGCAGTGTCGCCGGGACAGTGCTCTCCGCGATGGCGGTGCGGGTGGCGTGAAGCGTCGTCAGCGCCACGAGACCGGTCAGCAATAGCCCGCTGTCGAGGCTCGTCCCCTTGCCGGTGAGGACGGCAAACAGCGCGCCACCGACGACGGCAGTCGGGACGGCGACGGCAGTGCCGACGAGCGTGTTCGAGCCGGTTTTCTCCGTCGTCGTCGCCGGAGTGGTCTGTTCGACCGCTCCGCTGGCGGAGAGAAAGAGGTAGGCCTTGTAGAAGCCGTGGAGGATGAGGTGCGTAATCGCAGCACCGAAGAAACCGAGGCCGGCCTGCATGAACATGAATCCCATCTGGCCGGTCGTCGAGCAGCCAAGCTGGCGCTTGACGTCGGACTGGACCGATTTCAACAGTTTGCCCAGTAGTGCGCTCGTCGCGCCGACGATCACGACGAGCAGCAGGAACCGGCTGTCGACGGAGACCACGGGCGCGAAGCGGGTCAACAGGATGCCGCCCGCGTTGACGAAGCCGGCGTGCATCAGCGCCGAGGCCGGCGTCGGAGCGGTCATCGAGGAGAGCAGCCATGTGTGGAATGGGACCAGCGCCGACTGGACCATCGCCGCAAGCAGGAGCGTGCCGGCCGCGAACAGGGCCGGGGTAGTGGGGACCTCGCCGATCGCCGCGGCGGTTCCGGAAACCGTCGTCGCGCCAGTGTGCCACCACAGCGTCAGCAGCGAGACAGCCAGCAGCAGACTGCTCGCGAGGAAGTACCGGCGGGCGACCCTGGCGGCTGCCCGGGCCTGGCGCCAGCCGCGGACGTGGCCGATCAGTTCCGCCATCACGAGCCCCATCGCCAGCCACGCGCCCACGAACAACACAACGCTGTCGGCCGCGACGAGCACCATGACGACGACAGTGAACGCGAACACGCGGAGGAAAAACCCGGTGATCCGCTCACTCCCGGCCATGTACCGTCGGGAGTAGCTGTGGATGACACCGCTGAAAAACGCGACCGTCACCCACATCAGGACCGTCAGCCCGTCGATGGTGAAACCGGCCGGCGGTTCCGGCCGCCAGCCGAACACGACCCGTGCAGTGAGAACACCGAGTGTCGCGACCCACACGAGCCACACGGCCCGTGTGAGTAGCCCCGGGACGAACGGTGACTCCGCCGTTTTGTCTGGCAACTTTCCGACCGTCGTGCGCTGTTCCTGTGCTGTCATTGTTGTGTTCAACGTCGACCAGCTCACTTCGACAGACCGCAATGTGCCTGTAGCAGATATCGGTCGTCTTCACCCCCATCTACGAACGTTCTGTCTATTAAATCCTTCTATATTACCAAATCGTTCCAAAGAATGAAATTATAGAACATTATGTTTTCGATCGAGGGGCTCCGGCGGTATCGGTGTCGCGATGACGAAAACAGCGGGAACCCACCCTCCTCGGCCCTCTGTCCTACTCTTCCACGTCGGGCGCGAACGAACCGAACGGCGTCGTCTCGTGACTCCGGACCAGGACCTCGTCGGCGACGGTCAGCCCCATTTCGAGCAGTTCCCGGGCGACGGGCGTGATGTCGTTGTCCGACTCGCCGACGGCAGTCACGAGCAGGTTCTGCTCGCCCGTAACCAGTTCCTGCACCGAGACGACGCCGTCGATCTCCAGGATCTCCGAGACCATCTCCGCCCGGTCGGCGATCGACGCCGTACAGAAAAGCAACATTCGGAGCGGGTAGCCGGACTGCTGGTAGTCGACTTCCGCGCTGTACCCCTTGATTACACCCTCCGACTCGAGTCGCCGGATCCGTTTGCGAACCGTGCTGTCCGAGGTTCCGGTTCGCTCCGCGATGTCACCCGAAGACGTGTTCCGGGCGTCCTCCTGCAGGGCGTGTAGAATCGCTCTGTCGACGTCGTCGATGTCCGCCTCGGCCATGCGTGGATGTCTCACGTCACCAATAAAGGTACTTTGCTCTCGGTGGCGAAAAGAGCAATTCGTGAGATTGACGGTTCAACTGTCACTGATTCGTGCTCAGCTTCGCCAATCAACGCCGTTCTCGTGCACGGAATCGGCGGTATTCGCAGCGCCAGGGGCCACAATTGATATATCGTCATGTGGTTTACGCGTACGAGGGACGGCAATCCGGAACG
>Ga0207714_1000975_pt1 | contig 19153 bp, 16 predicted proteins | sample PonA232FremontCA_2_FD_187270 | JGI IMG/M metagenome (GOLD analysis project Ga0207714, IMG submission 187270) | Marine sediment microbial community from Fremont, CA, USA - Pond A23 Sediment 2 (SPAdes) | ecosystem: Environmental > Aquatic > Marine > Unclassified | place: USA: Fremont, California...
GTGAAGCCCGGGATGAAACCGGCGCTCAAGCACCCCGCCTGCCTTCGCTCAGCATATTTTCATGCTTGGTTGTGCCCGGGTCCGCCCGGGAATGAGGGCTGTATGAAAATATGGCTAATTCCCTGAATTTCAAGGTGAAATTGCCAAGCGAGGCTTGCCTGGCGCTCATTCGTTGAATGAGTAGCCGGGTTCGCCGGGCTTCATGAATTACCATGGCCTTGTTCTTGCCGCAATAGGCGACAACATGCTCGATTCGAGCATGAAACAAGCTCCAGGCATGCGAGGTGAGCGCCGTGTTGTTAGGGTGCCCCCATCAGGGTTGCCGGTCTCATTCCATGGCAACGGACACCATGCCGGAGACCCCGTCCCTTATTCCTCGATCTTGATCGCTTCCGGGGCGCACTCCCTGGCCGCGCGGCGGACCTTGTCCTGGAGGTGCTCCGGGACGGGGTCCACAAGGACGCGGGATATGAGCTGATTCTCGTCGTACTGGAAGACTTCGGGACAGACCTTGTTGCAGTTCTTGTCCCCCATGCAGAGCTCATAGTCGATCCATGCCCTCATGGTCGGCCTCCTTGGTAACTGGTTTCTCCCTTGCTCAAAACGGCAATCGGAAGAACGGATCGGGCTGCGTCCCGAACCGCGATCAACGCCCTTGCCGGATTCAGCTTTCCTCTCTGGTGCTTACATTGGAGGGGTGCCTGTTTGCCGTGGCCTGGTCCACACAGTTGGTCAGCTCCTGTTCCGTGGCCTTTTCCGCGGGCTTGAGGGCATCGAGGGGACAGAGGAATTCCTCTCCCGCTCCGTCCCTGACCCGGACATAGGTTTGTTCCTCGGTTTTCCGGCTCATTTGCCTGCTCCCGTGTTGTGGGTTGGCGAAAGGCGCGCGTCGAGAATGAATTCTATTGCGATTGTACGTCAAGAAATGCCCTGGGGTAAAGCGGTTGTCCGGGATTTCTGTTTGCTCCGCGCGAGGCATTGTTCGAATCCCGGACTGAAATGCCGGGCTGGGTTCGCTCGGAAGGCCCCATACGGCGATTGCGCAGGAAAGGAGCGGGAACGGACCATGAAAAAAGGGGTCCCAGCACGAGCTGGAACCCCTTGAAATAAATGGCGGAGCGGACCGGATTCGAACCGGCGGCCTCCGGCGTGACAGGCCGGCGTTATAACCAGCTTAACTACCGCTCCGCGAATTGTGAGTGGGCGGAACAGGGATCGAACCTGTGACCCCCGGCTTGTAAGGCCGACGCTCTGCCAACTGAGCTATCCGCCCTCAAGAATTTGTATTCGTATCTTATGTCCGCTTGCTTGTCAAGAAGCGATTCGTCTCGGTCACAGACAAAAGAGAGCGGGATGCGCCTTGCGAAATCATGATTGGCACACTAGAATGCGCCTGTCAAGATGGATGTTTGATCCTCGAGATTCGGCCCAGTGACGATTTCCCGGGCCCGGGATCCCCTTCCGGATGGGTCGAGCGGATGCGGTGAGGAACGAGGCAAGGCGTTTCCAGAGATTCGATGGGCCGGGCTTATGTCCCCTTCCTCCAGAGAGATGACCTCCAGCCGAACCCCTGGCCTGTTGCCCTGGCAGTGTTTTCTCGTCTGCGGGGTCCTCGGCCTGGCTGCGCTCAAGTTCCCCTTGCCCGCTTTCATCGCGGCATGTCTCTTTTTGCTCGGGCTTTGGCGGACGGACAACTGGCCCGGCTTGCTGTTGCCGACGCTTTGTTTCGCCATTGGCTGGCTCGTGGCCTGGTCCTGCCTGGCGGCACCGCCTGCGCTGACGAGGGAGGCCATGCCGGAGTGGATGGCCGGGGGCAGGGAAGTCCTGATCCGGGCCAGAGTGGAAAGCGTGCAACCCAAGCCCGGGAACAGGCTGCAGATTATCCTGGAGCGGCCGCGCTATCGTGTGGAAGGGGAAAGCGGCAGGCTCTCCAGGGATCTTGCCTGGAACTGGTACGAGCCCCTTCGGATGCCCTCCCCCGGAGACACGGTTCGGGCCAGGTTCCGCATCGAGCCAGTCCGGGGGCATCTCAATCCCGGAACCTGGGATACGCGTTTCTATTGGTCCAGGCAGGGGGTGGGGTACACCACTTCCTCGGAGAAGAAGGAGGGGATCGAGTCCTGGCAAAGCCGTGGAGGCGGCTTCTGGGAAGCCAGACGGGACATCGTCCGGACCGTGGAACGTCGCACCGGCGAGAATGCCGGGGACGGGCTCCTTCTGGCCATTCTCTGCGGGGACAAGTCCGGGCTGTCCTACGACCAGCTCAACCTCGTCCGGCGTGCCTCCCTGGCCCATGTCCTGGCCCAGTCCGGACTGCATCTGGGTTTCCTCGTGGCCTTCGCCTGGCTTTTGGCCCGGGGGGCGGGACGGATGCGACCGGGGATCTACCTGGCGCTCCCCAGGCAGAAGCTGGCCGCGCTCACGGCCTTGCCCCTGGTGCTGTTCTATCTGTGGCTGGGCGGATTCAAGCCCTCTCTGCTCCGGGCCAGTCTGATGTTCTTTTTCTGGGGCCTGCTCCTTTTGCGGGGAAGGAGCCAGGTGCTCACGGACGGCCTTTTCGCCGCCGTCCTGGTCATGGTTCTCTTCTGGCCGCTGGGGATTTTCGATCTCGGGCTGCAGCTCTCCGTAACAGCTGTGGCTGGGATCATTCTTCTCTGGACTCGCCTCTCGGGGTGGCTCCAGCCCCGGCTGCCCCCCTTGCTCAGGCACCCGGCGAGTTTCTATCCCCTGTCCGTTCTGGGGATCAGCCTCGTGGTCAATGCGGCGCTTCTGCCCCTCATGCTCTGGTATTTCGGCCAGATCAGCCCCCATGTCTACTTGAATCTTCTCTGGCTTCCGGCCCTGGCCTTCCTGGTCATGCCCGCGGGAATGATCGGCCTGGTCCTGGCCTTTGTCCCCGGCCTGGAGTCCCTGGGGGGATTCATGCTCCAATCGGCCTCCTTCGTGCTGCAGCAGCTCTTCGAGGTGTTGCGGCTCATGGACGGGGCCGGATGGTTGCAGGCCGCGGTGCTGCCCCGTCCCCGCTGGCCGGAGATGCTGGGGTACTGGAGCATTCTGGCCTGCGCGGCGCTCCTGCCCGCGCACGGGATACGCAGGCTCTGGCCCGTCCTGCTCTGCGCCCTTGTTCTGCTTTTCGGTCCCGTAGTGCAGGACAGCCTGACGGCAAAGCCGAGGCTGAGCCTGAGGGTCTTCGATGTGGGCCAGGGACAGGCCGTTCTGCTGCAGACCCGGCAAAAGCGCATTCTGATTGACGGCGGCGGATCCTGGAACCGGGACTACAACGTGGGACGCCTCCTCCTGTCTCCCGCCCTGAGCTGGGGACGCTTGCCAGCGGTGGATCTTGCCGTGCTGACCCATCCGGACTTCGACCACATGCGGGGGCTCTACTATATCCTGCGCAAGTATTGGGTGGGGGGCTTCGCCTATAACGGCAAATGGCCCTCGGATTGGGACGGTCGGGTCCTGCGGCGCATCCTGGAGCGTAGGGACCTTCCCGTTCGGGCCCTGCGCGAGGGAGATGAGCTGGCCCTGGGCTCCGGGCTGCGTCTGGAGGTGCTCCACGCAGCGGAGCAAACCGGCGGGCGGAAGGCGAACAACACCTCCCTGGTCCTGCGGGTAACCAACGGGGAGAAGGGTTTGGCCCTGCTGCCGGCGGACGCGGAGATGCCACTCATCCGCGGGCTCCTTGCCTCGGAGTGTGACCTGGGAGCCGAGGTGCTGCTCCTGCCCCATCACGGCAGCCGAAGCAGTCTGAGCCGAGAGCTCTACAGACAGGTGCAGCCCCGGCTCGCCGTGGCCAGCTGCGGCTATCTGAACCACTTCCATTTTCCCCATCCCGAAGTGCGCGAGGCCTTGCAGGAAAAGGATATCCCCTTGCTCACCACCGCCCAGGAGGGCAGCATCCGGGTCAGCTGGCAGGGCCCGGAGCTGGAGATGGAGGTGGAGGTGGAGATAGAGAAAGGCATGGACGACACCTTGTGGGGGAACAGGAAGGAAACAGCCTCGCGAGAAAGCACACGCTGAGGATCAATCCCATTAGGTATCGCTTCCGTGGGCATCTTGGCGGTTCACCATAAGACAAGCGCGCGTGAGCCGCATGAATCAGCGAAATATGGGGGGAGAACCTATGCACGGCGCATTCCGTCTGCGGCGCTCGGTGCTCACCGTGCCCGCACACAAGGAGCAGATGGTGGCCAAGGCCGTCCGGCGCGGGGCGGATCAGGTGCTGCTCGATCTGGAGGACAGTGTCCCCCCGGGGGAGAAGGAGGGGGCCAGAGAGGTCGCGGCCAGGAGCTTCCCGGGCCTGGAGTGGGGACGCGTCACCCGTTCCCTGCGGATCAACGCCATGGACACCCCCTTTGCCTACCGCGATCTGGTGGACGTGGTGGAGCTGGCGGGGGAGCACATCGATACCGTGGTGGTGCCCAAGGCCCGCTCTGCCACGGACATCGCCGCGGTGGCCATGCTCCTGGAGCAGATCGAGGCCAATACCCGGCAACAGGGAGGCATCGGACTGGAGGCCATCGTGGAGGACGCCGGCGGCATGCTCCGAGTGGAGGAGATCGCGACCGCCTCCAACAGGCTGGAGGCCCTGGTCTTTGGCGTGGCGGACTACGGCGCGTCGCTGCGGATGCCCAGCCGGGGAGCGAGTGGACACGGAGAGGAGGATCCGGATTATCCGGGGCACAAGTGGCACTATCCCCTGAGCCGTCTGCTCATGGCCGCGCGCGCCACGGGCCTGCAGGCCGTGGACGCCCCCTACGGGGGCTACCGCGATGGGCAGGGACTGGAGCGCTCCTGCCGCATGAGCGCGGCCCTGGGCTACGACGGGAAGTGGGCCGTGCACCCGGATCAGATCGAGACCGTCAACCGCGTGTTCAGTCCGGACGAAGCGGAATACGAGCGCTGCCGCCGCATCCTCGAGGCCTTCGAGCGGGCCGGCGCCCGCGGCGAGGGGGCCATCTCCATGGACGGGGAGATGGTGGACGCCGCCTCCGTCCGCGTGGCCCGCGAGGTCTGCGCCAAATGGGAGAGGATCCAGGAGCTGCGGGAAGGCTCCGGGGAGGAGCCCTGATCCTGCGCCGTCAGGGAGCCCCTATTTCTTTCCCTTCTTCTTTTTCTTCTGATCCGCCAGGACCTCGTTGGCGATGACGATCTTCTGGATCTGGGAGGTGCCCTCGTAGATGGTCAGGACCCGGGCGTCGCGGTAGAGGCGTTCCACAGGGAACTCCTTGGTGTAGCCGTATCCCCCGTGGATCTGGACCGCCTGGCCGGCAACCCGATTGGCCATCTCCGTGGCGTAGAGCTTGGCCATGGAGGCCTCCTTGGAGCACTCCCTCCCCTGGTCCTTCATTGCCGCCGCGGTGTGGATAAGCCCTTCCGCGGCCTCCACGTCCGTGGCCATGTCCGCGATCATCCAGCGCAGTCCCTGATTCTCGGACAGGGGGCGACCGAACTGTTCCCTCTGCTTGGCGTACTGCACAGCCAGCTCCAGGGCGGCCCGTCCCACTCCCAATCCCTGGGCGGCGATCCCGATGCGGCCGTCGTTCAAGCCGGACATGGCCACCTTGAACCCCCCGCCCTCGGGGCCGAGGAGACTCTCCGCAGGGACGCGGCAGTCGTCGAGGATGAGATCCGTGGTATCCGAGGCCCGCAGGCCCATCTTGTCCTCCTTGCGCCCCACCTTGAAGCCCGGCGCGTCCGGGGTGACCAGAAAGGCGCTGATGCCCTTGTGCCCGGCTTCGGGGTCCGTCTTGGCCAGGACGATGAAGACCCCCGAGGTGGCCCCGCCGGTTATCCAGCGCTTGGTCCCGCTGAGGAGGTATTCCTCTCCCTGACGAGTCGCCGTGGTGGTCATGGAGGCCGGGTCCGACCCCGCCTCCGGCTCGGACATGGCGAAGGAGCCGATGATCTCGCCCCCCGCCATGGGCCGCAAAAAGCGTTCCCGCTGTTCCTCGGTCCCGAAGCGGGTCAGGCTCCCGCAGCAAATGGAGTTGTGCACGGACATGATCACCGCGGTGGAGGCGCAGCCAGCGGCTATCTCGGACAGGGCCTGGGCGTAGGACACGGTGTCCATGCCCTCCCCGCCGTATTCCTCAGGCACGAGCATGCCCAAAAGACCCAGTTCCCCCATCTGTTTCAGGCTGTCCGCGGGATATTCCTCGTTGCGGTCCCTTTCCCCGGCCTTGGCGGCCAGATCCTTGCGGGCGAACTCCCTGGCGGATTTGCGGATCATATCCTGTTCCTTGCTCAGTGGGGCCCCCATACGCTCTCCTTTGTGTTTTCCTGATCAATCCGTGGTTTTCGGAATGGCGTCCATACTTCAAAAAAGTGATATCCGTGTCAATACGTCGCATTGATGAGCCCGAAGGATTACGTCCAAAGGAGAGTGTGGTTGCCAATGCAGCGGGCGCGTGCTAAAAAGGGGCATTCCACGAGCATGGCCAGCCATCGAGGATGAGAGGTTTGCCATGCCCAAAATGCCTCGCTGTTCATGCAGGGGAGCCCTATGACCGATTCCCGATCCCTTGAGGCGGAATGCCGTGATCTGAGCCGGGAAGAGATCCTGGAGAAGCTGCGGCGGGCCCGTTCCGAGAACTGGGAGCTGGAAGAGAAGCTCCGGGAATACAGGCGGGCCGTGAAGACCAACAGCGAGCTCAAGACCCTGATGGAGGTCACCCAGGACCTGTTTGAGCTGAAAAAGGCCCAGGAGGCCCTGAAGAAGGAGCGCGACTATTTCAAGAACGTTCTGGACAATTCCGCGGACGCCATAGGGATCGTGGACCACAAGGGCCGCTTCATCCGCTGGAACACGCGTGCGGAGGAGCTTTTCGGGTACAGCTTCCAGGAGCTCAAGGGCAAGTCGGCCTTCGAGCTGTACGCGGACCGGGACAAGCTGGGGGACATGCTCCGGGAGTTGCGCGCGAAGGGATATGTTCGCGACTACGAAATCGAGATCCGGCGCAAGGACGGTCGTATCCTGCCCTTCGGGATGTCCATCAGCCTTCTTCGGGACAACGGGGCCAAGATCGGGAGCGTCTGCGTGGCCCGCGATCTGAGCCAGATCAAGCAGGTTCAGGAGGAGCTGCGCCGGACCAACGAACGCCTGGAGCAGCTGGTCCAGGAGCGGACAGCGGAGCTCACCCGGACCAACAAGAAGCTGGAGGAGACCAATACCGCCCTGAATGTCCTGTTGGAGAAAAAGGACGAGAACAAGCGGATCTCGGAAGAGAACATGGTCTTCAACGCCAAGCAGATGGTGGCTCCCTTCCTGGAGAAGTTGCGCGGGTCCGGCCTGGACGAGGGCCAGAAGGTCTATATCGATATCGTCCGCTCCAATCTGGAAGAGATCATTACCCCCCTGTTCAAGGATCTTTCCCGGAGGCACGGATTCACTCCCACCGAGCTGCAACTCGTCGATCTGATCAAGCAGGGCAAGGAAACCAAGGAGATCGCCCAGCTCCTCGGCCTGTCCAGGCGGACAATCGACACCCATCGCCACAATATCCGCAAAAAGCTCGGGCTGTTGAACAAGACGGTCAACCTGCAGGCCTACCTCTCCTCTCTGGACAGCAGCAGTGTTTCCGAGGCCTCCGCGAGCCAGCCCTCTAATGCGTAGATTGACTACGCATTATCTCCAAAATTTTCCGGTATTGTTTCCTGTCCCTTCCGTCACTACCCTCGAAGGTAGGTAATGGAGAGTGTATCGATTGTACGAGGTGAATTGTAACCAAGGGAAGCGCGATGATCTGGCAGACCTCTGTAGGCAAGAAGCTTCTCATGGCCCTGACCGGGATTCTCATGGTGTTGTTCCTGGTGGGTCATATGTTGGGGAATCTGAGTTTTTACTGGGGCGCGGACGCGCTGAACGCCTATGCCGAGCACCTGCGCGCCCTCGGACCCGCCCTGTGGGTGGAGCGCCTGATCATGGCCGGCGTTCTGGTGCTGCATGTGGCGCTTGGGCTCACCCTTTTCTGGGAGAACTCCCGGGCCAAGCCGGAGCGCTACGCCAAGAGCGCATACCAGGAGGCGGGCCCGGCCTCGCGCACCATGCTCTATACCGGCCTCGCGATATTGGCCTTTGTCGTCTATCACCTGCTGCACTTCACCGTGCGGGTGACCAACCCGGCCATCTACGAGGCCGCTTCCGGTGAGGGCCATTTCGGGGTCTATCAGATGGCCGAGATGAGCTTTCAAAACCCCTGGATCAGCCTGATCTATTTCCTGGCCGTGGCTGCGGTGCTCATTCATCTGTCCCACGGTGTGGGAAGCTTTTTCCAGAGCGTGGGGTGGAATACGGATCGGACCATGGCCTGGGTCCAAACCGGATCCTACGTCCTGGCAGGGATTTTGTTCGCGACGCTTGTTTCCATCCCCGCGGCCTTTTGCCTGTTCGGGATGTAAATGCTGACAAGGAGTGGATATGGAACTCGACGGCAGGGTCCCCTCCGGTCCGATCCAGGACAAGTGGGACAAGCACAGGATGGACGGCCTGAAGCTGATCAATCCGGCAAATAAGCGGAAATACAAGGCGATTGTCGTGGGGACCGGCCTGGCCGGGGCCTCGGCCGCGGCCTCACTGGGGGAGCTGGGGTACAACGTGGAGGCCTTCTGCTACCAGGAGAGCCCGCGACGGGCCCATAGCATCGGGGCCCAGGGCGGGATCAACGCGGCCAAGAACTACCAGAACGACGGGGACAGCATCTATCGCCTCTTCTACGACACCATCAAGGGAGGCGACTTCCGCGCTCGCGAAGCCAACGTCTATCGCCTGGCCCAGTTGAGCACGGCAATCATCGACCTCTGCGTGGCCCAGGGGATCCCCTTCACCCGGGAGTACGGCGGGCTCCTGGCCAACCGCTCCTTCGGCGGGGCCCAGGTCTCGCGGACCTTCTACTGCCGCGGCCAGACCGGGCAGCAGCTCCTTTTGGGGGCGTACCAGTCCATGATGGCCCAGGTCCAGACCGGCAGGGTCACGATTCGCGGCAGGCGGGAAATGGTGGACCTGGTCCTTGTGGACGGGGAGGCCAAGGGCGTGATCATGCGCAACCTGCGCACCGGAGAGCTCGAGTCCTACGCGGCGGACGCTGTGATCCTGGCCAGCGGGGGCTACTCCACGGTGTTCAACCTCTCCACCAACGCGGTGGGAAGCAACGTGGGCGCGGCCATGCGGGCCTACCGCAAGGGGGCCTACTTCGCCAACCCCTGCTACACCCAGATCCATCCCACATGCATTCCCTTTTCCGGCAGGCACCAGTCCAAGCTGACCCTGATGTCCGAGTCCCTGCGCAACGACGGCCGGGTCTGGGTCCCAAGGAAGAAGGGCGACACCCGCCATCCCAGCCAGATCCCGGAACAGGAGCGGGACTACTATCTGGAGCGGAAGTATCCCAGCTTCGGCAACCTCTCCCCGCGGGACATTTCCTCCCGGGCGGCCAAGGAGGTCTGCGACGAGGGCCGCGGCGTGGGCGAGACCGGATACGCGGTGTACCTGGATTTCGAGGACGCCTTCAACCGCCTGGGCAGCGAGATCATGGACGAGCGCTACGGCAACCTCTTCGAGATATACCATCAGATAACCGGGGAGGATGTGCACCAGGAGATGCGCATGCGCATCTACCCCGCGCCCCACTATACCATGGGCGGCCTGTGGGTGGACTACAATCTGCAGAGCAACATTCCCGGCCTCTTTGTTCTGGGCGAGGCCAACTTCTCAGACCACGGGGCCAATCGCCTGGGCGCCAGCGCCCTTATGCAGGGCCTGGCGGACGGCTATTTCATCATCCCCTATACCATCGGGAACTATTTCGCCCGGACCAATCCGGGGCAGGTGGACACCGACCGCGACGAATTCGCCCAGTGCCGGGATGAGGTGGCCCGGCGGAACAAGGAGCTGTTGGCGATTCAGGGGAACAAGACCGCCCACGAGCTGCGCATCGAGCTGGGAGACGTGATGTGGGACCATGTGGGCATGTCCCGGAGCCGGGAGAGCTTGCGGAAGGCCTTGCAGGAGATCGGCCGCGTCCGGGAGGAGTTCTGGAACAATCTCCAGGTTCCCGGGAGCGATGACTCCCTGAACCAGGAGCTGGAGCAGGCCTGGCGGCTTGCCGAGTCCCTGGATTTCGCCGAGGTCATGGCCCACGACGCCCTGAACCGGGAAGAATCCTGCGGATGCCACTTCCGGGTGGAATACCAGACCGAGGACGGCGAGGCCCTGCGGGACGACCAAAACTACGCCTACGTCTCCGCATGGGAGCATTCCGGCGTGGGGCGGGAGCCGACCATGCACAAGGAGCCGCTGGAGTTCGAGGAAGTGTCCCCAAGCACAAGGAGCTACAAGTGATGGAATTCCGATTGCGCGTGTGGCGCCAGGCCGGTCCGGATGCTCCGGGCGGCTTCGAGGAATATCTGGCCAGGGACGTCAAGGAGGACATGTCCATATTGGAGGTGCTGGACCAGGTCAATCAGGATTTGGTTCAGCAGGGCCGCGATCCGATTGTTTTCGAGAGCGACTGCCGCGAGGGCATTTGCGGCGTTTGCGGCCTGGTCATCGATGGGGTGCCCCATGGGGAGCCCAAGAAAACCACCACCTGCGAGCTCCGGATGCGCCATTTCCGGGACGGCCAGACCATCACCATCGAGCCCTTCCGGGCCGGGGCCCTGCCCATTATCAAGGATCTCATGGTGGACCGCACCGCCCTGGACCAATTGATCCAGAGCGGTGGCTACGTGTCCACCCGCGTCGGCAGCTCCCCTGAGGCCAATACCATCCCCGTGGCCAAGCAGGACCAGGAGGAGGCCATGGACGCGGCGGAGTGCATCGGCTGCGGCGCCTGCGTCGCAGCATGCCCCAATGGCTCGGCCATGCTCTTCGTCGGGGCCAAGGTCTCCCATCTGGCCAAGCTGCCCCAGGGCAGGCCAGAGGCCGCGAAACGAGTGACCGCCATGACCGAGAGGATGCAGGAGCTGGGATTCGGCAACTGCTCCAACCACTACGAGTGCCAGGCGGTCTGCCCCAAGGACATCGACGTCAAGTTCATCGCCCGTATGAATCGGGAATTCATCAAGGGCCTGTTCAAGAAGAAGAACTGATCCGCAAAGGCAGTGCTTCAACTCATAACCTTCAGACCATAGAGGGATCATGCACACCATCCAAGCGGAAACGGTCCAGCAAAAGGTACGGGACATGGTGGTCCGCGTCAGCCGGAACCTTCCCCCGGATGTGGTTGGCGCCCTTCAGCGGGCCCGGGAGGAGGAAACCGACGAAGGGGCCAGGCAAATCCTGGGCGAGCTCCTGGAAAACTCCGACCTGGCTCGGGAAAGGGATCTTCCCCTGTGCCAGGATACAGGGGTGGGCGTCTTCTTCGTGGAGCACGGAGAGGACTGCCGGGTGGAGGGAGACAGCATCAACACCGTCCTGGAGCGGGCCCTGGCGCAGGCCTACGATGAGGGGCTTTTGCGCAAGTCCATGTGTCATCCCCTGACCCGGCGGAACACAGGAGACAACACCCCCGCCCTCATCCATACGGATCTGGTGCCGGGAGATCGAATCACCATCCGCTTCATGGCCAAGGGCGGGGGCAGCGAGAATATGTCCCGCTGCACCATGCTCACACCGGCCCAGGGCTGGGAGGGAATCAAGGAATTCGTCCTGGACCGGGTGGCCGCCGCGGGGCCCAATCCCTGCCCGCCCACAATCGTGGGCGTGGGCATCGGGGGCTCCTTCGATCAGGCCCCGCTTCTGGCCAAGAAGTCGCTTTTCCGACCTCTGGACCGGGAGCATCCCGATCCGGAGATCGCGGAGATGGAGCGCGAGCTGCTGGACGAGATCAACGCCCTGGGCATCGGGCCCATGGGCCTGGGGGGCAAAACCACCAGCCTGGGCGTGCGGATGGAGATGGCCCCGTGTCACATCGCCAGCCTCCCCCTGGCGGTGAACTTTCAGTGCCATTCCTCCAGGCACGAGGAGGTCGTTGTCTCATGAACACCTACCACTTGCAGCCGCCGCTCTCCGAGGAAGATGTGCGCCAGCTCCGCATCGGGGATCGCGTCTATCTCTCAGGCACGCTGTACACCGCGCGCGATGCCGCGCACAAGCGCATGATCCAGGCCCTGGATCGCGGAGAGGATATCCCTGTTCCCCTGCAGGGCGCGGTGATCTATTATGTGGGGCCCACCCCCGCCCCTGAAGGGCGCCCCATAGGTTCGGCCGGGCCCACCACAAGCTATCGTATGGACCCCTTTGCCCCAAGGCTCTACAGCCTGGGTCTCAAGGCGACCATGGGCAAGGGCAGGCGCAACCAGGAGGTCAAACAGGCCCTGCAGCAGCACGGTGGCGTCTATCTGGCGGCCACCGGCGGAGCCGGGGCCCTTCTTTCCCAGTGCATCACCGGGGCCCGGATCATCGCGTACGAGGACCTTGGGCCCGAGGCGATCCGGGAGCTGACCGTGGAAGCGTTTCCCGCTGTCGTGGCCAACGACGCCCACGGGGGGGAGCTCTACGCCGAGCCGCGGCGGAGCGGCTGATGCCGGTGGAAAGCATCCAGAGGAGAATGACACGTCATCGGGCAGGTCGCCCCTGCCCACCCGGGAGCCAAACCTATGCAGGACAGGGAGAAGAAGATCGCGGCCATATCCGCGGGCATCGCCTATTACCTCCAGGAAGAGCAGGAGGCCGCTCAGCTGATGCAGCAGGAGCAGCCACAGGCTCAACCCCAAGTCCAGGCTCAGCCGCGCCCCGCCTTTCCGGTGAACAGCCCCTGGGCCATGGCCGGGAGGCAGGCGATCATGGAGCGCCGCTATATGTGGCAGTTCCGGCTGACCAAATAATCGACTGGAATGGGGTCTGATAAACTGCTGATATACGGGTTCCGGACCCGGGAAAAAAGCGGAAGCAAAATCCCGCAAAGAAAAGGAGAGGGCCATGGTGGATCACCATACACACCTTCAGGCGGCTGACTTCGACGAAGAGATCCAGGCGGACAATCCGCTCCGGATCCAGGACCTGACCTTACGGGACGGGCATCAGTCCCTGTTCGCAACGCGCGGTCGAACCGAGGATCTGGCCCCTATCGCCGAAGAGATGGACAAGGTGGGCTTTTTCGCCATGGAGGTCTGGGGCGGGGCCACCTTCGACAGCATGCACCGCTTTTTGGGCGAGGATCCCTGGGAGCGGATCCGGACCCTGAAGAAATACGCCACCCGGACCCCATTCTCCATGCTTCTGCGGGGCCAGAATCTGGTGGGCTATCGCAATTACCCCGACGACGTGGCCGAGGCCTTCACCGAGCGCTGCTGCGTGAACGGGATCGACGTCTTCCGCGTCTTCGACGCCCTGAACGACTTCCGCAACTTCCAGACCGTGGTCAAGGTGATCAAGGAGCAGGACAAGCACTTCCAGGGTGCCATCTGCTACTCCCTGACCGAGGAGCGGATGGGCGGGGAGGTCTACACCCTGCAGTACTATCTGGACAAGGCCAAGGAGCTGGAGGACATGGGGGCGGACACCATCTGCATCAAGGACATGGCCGGGATCATCGCCCCCTATGACGCGTACCGCCTCGTCAAGTCCCTGAAGGAGACGGTGAAGACACCCATCCACCTGCACAGCCACTTCACCTCCGGCATGGGCGATCTGGCCATGCTCAAGGCCATCGAGGCGGGAGTGGACATCATCGACGTCTGCCTCTCCCCCTGGGCCTACCGCACCTCCCATCCGGCAGTGGAGCCCCTGGCGGTTTCTCTGCGCGGGACCAACCGGGATACCGGCTTCGACCTGCGCCAGCTGACCAAGTGCGCGGAGCACTTTAAGGAGATCACCCCCAAGTACCGCCATCTCCTGGATGACCGGATCACCATCATCGACGCCAATGTCCTGCTGCACCAGACTCCCGGCGGAATGATCTCCAACCTGGTCAATCAGCTGCGGCAGATGGACGCCCTGGACAAGCTGGACCAGGTCTTTGAGGAGCTGCCGCGCGTGCGCCGCGAGCTGGGCCAGGTACCGCTGGTGACCCCCACCAGCCAGATCGTGGGCATCCAGACAGTGAACAACGTTTTGTTCGACAGCGAGGACGAGCGCTACAAGATGATCACCTCCCAGGTGAAGGACCTTTGCTACGGGCTCTACGGCCAGACCCCGGCTCCCATCGATCCCGAGGTCCAGAAGAAGGCCCTGCAGGACTATCCGCGCGGGAGCGAGCCCTACGCCGGCCGGCCCGCGGACATCCTGGATCCCGAGCTGGACCAGGCCAGGGAGGAGACCAAGGGGCTGGCCAAGGACATCGACGACGTGCTCATCTACGCCCTGTACCCCACCACGGGCAAGAAGTTCCTGCGCTGGAAGCACGGCTTCGAGGAGATGCCCGAGGAGGTCAAGCCCAGGACCATGGAGGACGTAAAGCGGGAGCAGGAGCTCGTGGACAAGGCCAAACGGGGCGAGCTCGTGGAAAAGCCGGTCAAGGAGGCTCCGGCCAAGGGTGAGAATCTGCGCACCTTCAATGTCTTCGTGGACGAGGAATACTTCAGGGTCGAGGTGGAGAACACGGACAGCCGGCCCCTGATCAGCTCCGTTACCCCCATGGCGCAACCCCAGCAGACCGCTGGCCAGCAGCCCCAGGCGCAACCGGCCCAGGAGCCTCAGCAGGCCCCACAACCCGAGCCCGCTCCCTCGGAGCCGAAACAGGAGAGAAAGGCCGCTCCCGCTTCGGGTTCCGGCATTCCGGTGGAGGCGCCCATGCCGGGCATGATCATCCGCTATGAGGTCCAGGAGGGGGATAGCGTGAACGAGGGCGATGTCCTGCTCATTCTGGAGGCGATGAAGATGGAGAACTCCATTACCGCGCCAAGCGCGGGCACCGTCCGGGAAGTCCGCTTCAAGGAGGGGGACAACGTGCAGAAGGGAGACGTCCTGGCTGTCGTGGGCTAACAGGAGGTTGAAAATCTTTCAATTGCCGCGTTGCTTCAAAAAGTTCAAACTCTCAGTGCGCCAGGCAAAACTACGCCCCAGTGAAACAGAAGAAGGTTTCACGGGGTAAACTACGACCTTGAACTTTTTTCGCGCTTGACCCATGAAATTTTTCAACGCCCTGTCTGATAAGGTTCCTCGCAACAGTCTGCTCATAAGATGAAAGGCTTTTTCGGATAATTCGCAAGCAGCAAAGGAGATATCTATGGCGACGCGAAAGAAAATAACCATTGTGGGCGCGGGAATGGTGGGTGCCACAGCGGCCCATTGGGCGGCATCCAAGGAGCTCGGGGACGTGTGTTTGGTGGATATCGTGGAGGGCATGCCCCAGGGCAAGGCCCTGGATCTGCGCGAGGCCTCTCCGGTGGAGGGGTTCGACTCCGATATCGTGGGCACCAACGACTATGCGGATACAGCCGGCTCGGACGTGGTGATCATCACCGCGGGCCTGCCGCGCAAGCCGGGCATGAGCCGGGACGATCTCATCGCCAAGAACACGGAGATCGTCAAGACGGTCACGGAGCAGGTGGCCCACTATTCCCCGGAAGCCGTGCTCATCGTGGTTTCCAATCCCCTGGACGCCATGGTCTATGTGGCGCATCAGGCCAGCGGATTTCCGGCGGAGCGGGTCATGGGCATGGCCGGAGTCCTGGACTCGGCTCGCTTCCGGACCTTCATCGCGGACGAGCTGGACGTTTCCGTGGAGGACGTGACCGCATTCGTCCTGGGAGGCCACGGGGACAGCATGGTTCCCCTGCCGCGATTTAGCTCCGTGGGCGGCGTCCCCATCACCGAGCTTTTGAGCGGCGAGCGGATCGAGGAGCTGGTGGACCGAACCCGCAAGGGCGGCGGCGAGATCGTGAGCCTGCTCAAGACGGGGAGCGCCTTCTTCGCCCCCTCGGCGGCAGCGGTTCAGATGGCGGAGGCCGTGATGAAGGACAAGAAGCGGATATTGCCCTGCGCCGCGTACTGCGACAAGGAATACAACGTGGGCGGCTATTTCGTGGGCGTTCCGGCCAAGCTGGGCCACGGCGGGGTCAAGGAGGTTGTCGAGTTCCGGCTCACGGACGACGAGCGCAAGCAGTTCGAGGGATCCGTGCAGGCTGTGCGGGATCTGGTGAAGACAATCAGTGTTTAGGGGTGCCAGGTTCCCCGTTCACGGTTCCCTGTTCACGGTTGAAAGAAGGCAAAAGCAAGACAGGACGAACCGTGAACCGGTAAGTCAGAGGTCAGTGAGTCAGTAGATCAGTTGCTAACTGCCTGAGGTCTTATCTTCAAACCGTGAACCGTGAACCTGGAACCGTGAACCGCGAACCTGCAAAGGAGCTTTGCCATGGCCGAAGGGAAGACGATTCGGCGGGTCCTGATCGGCAAACCCGGTCTGGACGGCCATGACCGCGGGGCCAAGGTCATAGCCCGGGCCCTCCGGGATAACGGATTCGAGGTCATTTATACCGGCATCCGCCGCACGCCGGAGCAGATAGCGGCGGCCGCGGTCCAGGAGGATGTGGACGCAGTGGGGCTCTCCCTCCTGTCCGGGGCCCATTTGGAGCTCTTCCCCGAGGTGGTGAAGCATCTCCGGGAGCGCGGGGCCGAGGATATCCCGGTCGTCTGCGGCGGGATCATCCCGGAGGAGGACATGCCCGCTCTGCGGGAACAGGGCATTCGGAAGGTCTTCACCCCGGGCACGCCCATCCAGGACATCGTGGACGCCTTTCGCGAGCTCGAGCCGGAGGGGGCCTGATTGGAGACGGCCACTGCGGTCGGCAAAGCGAGACCTATGGATATCGAGACAATCATCACCGGGATCGGCGAGCGCAAGAGCCGGGCCATCGCCAAGGCCATTTCCCTGGTCGAGGACGGGGCCCCGGAGGCTGATCGGCTTCTGGCCTCCCTGGATCCCGCTCCGATCGAGCAAGCCATGGTCGCTGGCATCACCGGCGCCCCCGGAGCGGGCAAGTCCACGCTCACGGACAAGCTCATCGCTCATTGCCGCGGTGAGAACAGGCGAGTGGGCGTGATCGGGGTGGATCCCTCCTCCCCGATCACCGGAGGGGCCATCCACGGGGATAGGGTGCGCATGATGCAGCACGCCCTGGACGAGGAGGTGGTCATCCGTTCCATGGCCACCAGGGGACGCCTGGGCGGCCTTTGCGCCTCCGCCGGAGCGGTTGCCCGGATCATGGCCGCCAGCGGCTGCGATCCGGTGATCATCGAGACCGTGGGGGTGGGGCAGTCGGAGATGGACATCATCCGCATAGCGGATGTGACCGCGCTGGTGTCCGCCCCGGGGCTTGGCGACGACATCCAGGCCCTCAAGGCCGGGCTGCTGGAGGTGGCCGACCTCATGGTGGTGAACAAGGCGGACAAGCCGGGTGCGGACATGCTGGCCATGGAGCTCAGGGAGGCTGTCGATGACCGGGAGGGACGGGTCCTGGAGACCATCGCCTCCAAGGGCGAGGGCGTTGTTGAGCTTTTCCAGGCCATGCGGGACGTTTTCCACAGGAACGAGGAGAGCGGCAAGCGGGAAAGGCGCAGATCCGAGGCGCGCAGGGCCGAGGTGGTGGACTGGGCCCTGGAGATGCTCCGTCCCCACCTGGAGCGGATGGCTGATGAAGAGGACGTGTTTTCCGGCGATCCGCGGAATCGGGCCCAGGCGATCGTGGACAGGCTGGTGCCGGAAGACGGGTGCCAGAAGACAGAAGACAGATGACAGAGGTCAGACACGATCCAGGGCGGGTGAGAGAAACCAGTCCCCCGAGCTTTACGTTTGTAATTCCAAGATCTGATATCTGACGTCTGACGTCTGATATCTGTCCTCTGCTAAAGGAGGTACGCATGGCGGACCATCCGAAGTACAGGGAATGGGAAGAGAAGACCCTGGCCAAAACGCTGCAGAAGATGCCCGAGCGCAAAGGTGAGTTCAAGACCGTGGGGGGGCTGCAGCTTCCCAGACTCGCCCTGCCCAAGGAGATCGACGCGGAGTATATCCAGAAGCTGGGCTTTCCCGGGGAATATCCCTTTACCCGCGGGGTGCAGCCCAGCATGTACCGCTCCCGCCTGTGGACCATGCGCCAGTACGCCGGCTTTTCCACCGCAGCTGAGACGAACAAGCGCTACCGCTACCTGTTGGATCAGGGCCAGACCGGGCTCTCCGTGGCCTTCGACCTGCCCACCCAGATCGGGTACGACTCGGACCACCAGATGAGCCGGGGCGAAGTGGGCAAGGTCGGCGTGGCCATCGACTCCCTGGCGGACATGGAGATCCTCTTCGATCAGATCCCCCTGGGCGAGGTGTCCACCTCCATGACCATCAACTCCCCAGCGGCGGTGCTTTTGGCCATGTACGTGGCCCTGGGAGAGAAGCAGGGCGTGGACCGGGAGAAGATGCGCGGGACCCTGCAGAACGACGTGCTCAAGGAATACGTGGCCCGGGGCACCTTCATCTATCCTCCCCGGCCCAGCCTGCGCATCATCACGGACATCTTCGAGTGGTGCGGCGCCAACACCCCCTCCTTCAACACCATTTCCATATCCGGGTACCACATCCGGGAGGCGGGCTCCACAGCGGTGCAGGAGGTCGCCTTCACCCTGGCCAACGGCCTGGCCTACGTCCAGGCCGCCCTGGACGCGGGCCTGGACATCGATGTCTTCGGCAAGCGCCTGTCCTTCTTCTTCGGGGCGACCACGGACATCATGGAGGAAGTGGCCAAGTTCCGGGCGGCGCGCCGGATGTGGGCCTCGATCATGCGAGACCGGTTCAAGGCCCAGAATCCACGCAGCTGGATGCTGCGCTTCCACACCCAGACCGCGGGGCACACCCTGACCGCCCAGCAGATCGACAACAACGTGGTCCGGGTGACCCTGCAGGCCCTGGCCGCGGTTCTGGGCGGGACCCAGTCCCTGCACACCAATTCCAAGGACGAGGCCCTGACCCTGCCCACGGAGGACTCCGTGCGCACGGCGCTTCGCACTCAGCAGGTCATCGCCCACGAGTCCGGGGTCCCGGACAGCATCGATCCCCTGGGCGGCTCCTATCTCCTGGAGGATCTCACGGACCGCATCGAGAGCGAGGCCTGGGAGCTGATGCAGAAGATCGAGGACATGGGCGGGGTCATCCCGGCCATCGAGCAGGGCTTCATCCAGCGCCAGATCGACGATGCGGCGTACACCCACCAGCAGGAGGTG
>Ga0207714_1000976_pt1 | contig 19149 bp, 23 predicted proteins | sample PonA232FremontCA_2_FD_187270 | JGI IMG/M metagenome (GOLD analysis project Ga0207714, IMG submission 187270) | Marine sediment microbial community from Fremont, CA, USA - Pond A23 Sediment 2 (SPAdes) | ecosystem: Environmental > Aquatic > Marine > Unclassified | place: USA: Fremont, California...
CTACGCGGGCGACGGCGAGGAGGCGCTGGCCGAGGCAGCCGACGTCGACCGGGAGACGGTCGTGCAGGCGCGTCTCGACTGCCACCTCGTCCGCGAGGACGACGACGACACGCCCGCCGTCGAGGCGAGCCGGGAGCGGGCGGTCCGCGCCAACCACCGCTTTCGTGACGCCTTCGTGGAACTGCTGACCGACGACGACCTCTCCGGCCGCCTCGCCAGCGACTCCCGCGAGGACGGACTGCAGGAGGCGACGGAGGACATCGAGACTGACGTGTCGTTGTAACGCGGGGCGGACGGTGGCAGCGAACGCGCCGCGCGGATTCCGGCCGGTCGGTGGCGAGGGATCGAACGAAGACTCTTAGGCGATCCCGCGCAAGGACGTGACAATGGCTTCGTCGCCCAACAAGGATCTGGTCGACCGGTTCCTCCGGTTCTACCGGAACTACTACCGCGACGAGATCGGCCAACTCGCTCAGCGGTATCCCAACGAACAGCGCTCCCTCCACATCGACTACGACGACCTCTATCAGTTCGATGCCGACCTCGCGGACGACTACCTCTCCCAGCCCGAGCAGATCGGCGACTTCGCGGAGGAGGCCCTCCGGGTGTACGACCTGCCCGCGGACGTATCACTCGGGCAGGCCCACGTCCGCCTGCGGAACCTCCCCGAGAACGTCGACATCCGCTCGATCCGCGTCCACGACAACCACGTCGGGCGGCTGATCGCCGTCTCGGGCATCGTCCGCAAGGCGACCGACGTGCGGCCGAAGATCACCGAGGCGGCCTTCGAGTGTCAGCGCTGTGGCACCATGACGTATATCCCCCAGTCCGACGGCGGGTTTCAGGAACCCCACGAGTGTCAGGGCTGTGAGCGACAGGGTCCCTTCCGCGTCAACTACGACCAGAGCGAGTTCGTCGACTCACAGAAACTCCGGGTCCAGGAGTCGCCGGAGGGACTGCGCGGCGGCGAGACGCCCCAGAGCATCGACATCGACATCGAGGACGACATCACCGGCAAGGTGACCGCCGGCGACCACGTCACCGTCACGGGCGTCCTCCACATCGACCAGGTGACCGAGGGCAACGAGAAATCACAGCTGTTCGACCTCTACATGGACGGCGTCAGCGTCGAAATCGAGGACGAGCAGTTCGAGGACATGGAGATCAGCGAGGCGGACAAACGGGAGATCATCGAACTGTCGAACCACCCCGACATCTACGGCGAGATGGTCGCCTCCGTCGCCCCCTCCATCTACGGCTACGACGAGGAGAAACTCGCGATGATCCTGCAGTTGTTCGCGGGTGTGACCAAGACGCTCCCCGACGGCTCGCGGATTCGGGGGGACTTGCATATGCTGTTGATCGGGGATCCAGGAACCGGGAAATGCCAGAAATTCGATACAAACGTCGTTCTCGGCGACGGAACTGAACGGCAACTCGGAGAACTGGTCGAATCACGGTTGGAAAATCCTGTGCCGGTCGACGACGGAGTGTATCAGTCGGTCAACTTCCCCGTCCGGACGGTGACGGCCAGCGGGAAAATTACCCGTGGACAGGCGACAAAAGTCTGGAAGCGGGACGCACCCGATCGGATGTACCGAATTCGCACCAAATCCGGTCGGGAGGTGGAGGTAACGCCGTCACACCCCCTGTTCGTTCCCGGAGACGGGCGCATGGACGCAACTAGAGCCGACAACCTCGAAGTCGGCGATCGTATCGCAGCGCGTCGAAGCGGCGTAATTGACGGCGTAGTGAACGAATCGACGACGCCGACTTCTCCCGTCCCAGATGGTGGTTCAACTGCCGTCGGTGGGATGGAGATTCACGACGACATCCGCTGGGACCACATCGAATCCATCGACCCGGTCGCTCCCGACTACGACTGGGTGTACGACCTCGAAGTTGCGGGCACACACACGTATCTCGGCAACGGCGTCGTCTCGCACAACTCGCAGATGCTCTCGTACATCCGCAACATCGCCCCGCGCTCGGTCTACACGTCGGGGAAGGGATCGAGTTCGGCTGGCCTTACTGCGGCGGCGGTTCGCGACGACTTCGGCGAGGGCCAACAGTGGAGTCTGGAAGCTGGGGCCTTGGTGTTGGCCGATCAGGGGATCGCCGCCGTCGACGAACTCGACAAGATGCGGTGTGTGACTGGCGACACGCTGGTCCACTTGGCCGACGGCACGGTCCAGCGTATCGAGGAAGTGGCACGCGACGCCGCCGCCACGGGAACGATCGAAGAACTCGACAACGGCCGGACAATCAGGGACATCGACGTCGACGCGTGGACCATGACCGACGACGGCCGGATCGTCTCTCGGCCCGTGACAGCCATCCACGAGTACGTGACACCGGAGCAACTGACCGAAGTGCGACTGGAGACGGGCGAACGGCTCACCTCGACGGCGGATCATCCGTTCTTTGTCTTCGAAGACGGGAAACGGGTGGAACGGGCGGCCAGTGATCTATCGTCCGGAGACTGGGTGTACGTGCCACGGGAGGTGCCACAGTCGGCGACGGACGGCGGTAGTCTGACTAGTCGTCCAGAGTCGGGAGAAGCTCCGATCGCCGAACACGAGGAATCGATCAGCCCTGCATTCGGAGCGATTCTTGGCTATCTTTCCGGCGACGGGAACGTCTTCTACGATCGCGACCACGGCAGTTACGGGATCCGATTTACGAACGCCGAAGAGGAGCTACTCTCCGACTTCGAGCGCGTGTGTGGGGAGGCGTTCGACGCGGACCCGATTCGAGCCCCCAGCGAACAGCGCGCCGACGGCGTCGAAACGGTTCGACTCTGCGGACGGGAGTACGCCGACGCCGTACTCGATGCAGGCATGAATCTGGAGACGTACGACCGGAAAGCCTTCGCCGACGGGGTCTCGGGCGCTTCCAGACGGAGCAAAGCCGCCTTCGTTCGCGCACTCGCTGACAGCGAAGGAAACGTCGACACAGAGACGGGGACTGTACGTATCTTTTCGGCAAGCTATGAACTGCTCCTCGGAACGAAGCAACTCTTGTTGGAGTTCGGCGTATCGAGCCAAATCCAGACACGCGAACGCGACGACAGCCGCGACGTGTACGTCCTCGCCATCACCGCTGCCGACTCGCTTGAGGCGTTCGCTCGCCACATCGGCTTCGTCCTCGATCGGAAGGCGTCGGCACTCGAAACCGTTCGAGAGAGCGCGGTGGGCAACCGAACGATACTGGACGTGATTCCGTCGTGTGGCGGTCTGCTCGCCGAATTACGCGACACGCTCCGTCTGTATCAACGCGAATGCGGTATCGAGAGTCCCACGTACCGTGACTTTGAGAACGGCAACGCGAACGTTTCATTTCGACTCGGGTGGAAGATACTCGACGCGTTCGAACAGCGACGAGTAATGGCCTCGGAAGATCTGGCTGAATTGGATTCGAACCCGGAGTGGAAAACCCTCTCAGCGTTGCAGGATCGATACCACGTCTCACAGTCGGAACTCGCGTCGCGGATGGACGGCGTCACGCAGCAGGTGATTTCCAGCAACTGGCAGACGGACACGTCACTCCGGCCGAGGATCGCCGACGCGCTTCGAGATGTATTGCGGAACATAGCACGGACGGACCTCACACCATTCAGAGAACTGCTCGAAGGGGATGTGAAATGGCGTCGCGTCGCCGACGTAGCGACGACTGTCGGAGACGGGGACGACGATCGGATCGAACGACTCGAACACGAACTGGCCGACGAACTCGGCTGCGACAAGGACGAAGCAGTCGACCACGCCAGCCGACTCCTCGCCGCCGATCCCGACCCCGAAACGTGGAGCGAGATTCGAGAGCTCGCGGCGCAGTACGGTATCTCGTTGACTGTGCTCGCCGACGATCTTGACGTCGATGCATCAACGCTCTCACGCTGGACTCGGGGCGTCGTCGAGACGGGTCGGTTCGACGACGTACGAACCGTCGCGCTCGATCGGATCGAGGACGTGCGACGCGACTTGCAAGAGATCATCGAGGAAATTACCGAACGGGAAGGACAACCACGCGTCTACGACCTCACCGTCGACGGCACCCACAACTTCGTCGCCAACGGGATGGTGGTACATAATTCCGAAGATCGATCTGCAATGCATCAAGCATTGGAACAGCAAGAAATTAGTATAAGTAAGGCAGGAATAAATGCTACCCTCAAATCCCGCTGTTCCCTGCTGGGTGCCGCGAACCCGAAGTACGGCCGCTTCGATCAGTACGAATCCATCGGCGAACAGATCGACCTCGAACCCGCACTCATCTCCCGGTTCGACCTGATCTTCACTGTGACGGACCAGCCGGACCCGGACGAGGACGCCGCCCTCGCAGAGCACATCCTGCGGACCAACTACGCCGGCGAACTCGAAACCCAGCGGACGAAGGTGGCAAACTCGAATCACAGCGCCGAGGAGGTGGCCTCGGTCACCGACACGGTCGAGCCAGCCATCGACCCCGACCTCCTGCGCAAGTACATCGCGTACGCCAAGCGCACCTGCTTCCCGACGATGACCGACGCAGCGAAGGAAGCGATTCGGGACTTCTACGTCGACCTGCGCGCGAAGGGGGCCGACGAGGACGCGCCCGTCCCCGTCACCGCCCGGAAACTGGAGGCGCTGGTGCGACTCGCGGAGGCGAGCGCACGGGTGCGCCTCTCCGATACCGTCGAAAGCGAGGACGCCACCCGCGCGACCGACATCGTCCGCTCCTGTCTGCAGGACATCGGCGTCGACCCCGAGACCGGCGAGTTCGACGCCGACGTGATCGAGACGGGCACCTCGAAGAGCCAGCGCGACCGCATCAAGAGCATCAAGGACGTGATCGAAACGGTCGACGCCGAGTACGAGAGGGAGGCGGGCGCGCCGCTTGAGGCCATCGTCGAACGCGCCGAGGTGGAGGGCATCGAGGAGTCGAAGGTGATGGATCAGATCGAGCAGTTGCGCCGGAAAGGCGACCTGTACAGCCCGAAGACGGACCAGTACAAGGTGGTGTGATGGACCGCATCTCCGCGATCAGAAACGTCGAGCAGGCGCTGCGGGAGTTCGAGGCCGGCGAGGCCGATCTCGCGGCGACCGAGGAGCGCGTCTTGGCGGCACTGCGGACGTACGCGACCGAGTTCGACGACGAGACGGGGCTGGCGGCGTACGTCGGCCGCGGCGACGAGGCCGTCGATGGCGTGGTCGTGGTGGCGCCGTCACGCGCCGAGGCCCGAGATCGGATCGCCGAGCACGCGTCGGGAGCGTCGGAGACGTTCGATATCGAGCGCGTGGAGTAGGCTGCCGGTACCGACAGCGTTAGGTGAGCTCTGCGAACATGCCGAGGCGTTGCTACTCGTCGTCACGTACTCGCGGGCCGCCCGAACAACGCTCCGGAACGTCCGCCGAACGCACGAGTCGGCGGTCGTCCGGGAACTGGGCCGGGCGGCGCTGTTCGAGGAGACGGAGCTGGGGGCGTTTCTGGCGCTCCGTCTCCGGGCGAAACACGGCGACGACGTACAGATCGAGCGAACGCGGCCGTTCAACGAGTTCGCCGCCGTCCGGAAGGAAGTGCGGGACGCCGCCGAAGCGTACGAGAATCGGGAGACAGCGAGCACGCCGTACGACAAGTTCGCGGCGGGGACCGACCACCCCGATCCGGACGCGATGCGCGGGACCGACCTCTAGGAGGGGCCGGAGATGCGAGTGATCGTCGACGGGCGGACCTACGAGGGACGGGCGGTCGATCTGACGGAGACGGACGTGTCGGCGGCGGCCGTCGTGGAGTCGGTGAGCACTGCGGACCCGCCGATTCGGGTCGACTGCCCCGCGCCGGGAGACGCCCACGAACACGTGCGACGGCTCCCACCGGAGACGTTCGACCGGCGAGCGGCACTCGCCGCGGCGGCGCAGGCGCTCGGTCACACGTCGCCGGCGCGGGCGGCGCTCAAGGACGCCCAGTCCGAACTGGCCGACCTGTCGGCGCCGCCGGTCGACGTGGACGCGGCGCGGCGACGGGTCGCCGAGACGGGCGAGACGGAGAAACGTCTCCGCGAGCGCGTCGCCGAACTGCGGGGGCGACTGCAGGCCCGCCGGGAGACTGGCGCGGACACGACGGCGGTCAGGGCGCAGTTGAACGAGGCGACGAGCCGGTTGGCGGAGGCCGAAACCGAGCGAATCGCGGCCGAGCAGGCGCTCGAACGGGCGGAGACGGTAGCCCGGGACGCGCGCGACCACCGCGAGCGACGCCTCGAACTCGAGGATCGCGTGGCGAACCGCGAACGCGAGGTCCGGCGAGACTTGGCGGCCGCGGTGTGGGGGCAGTTCCGGGCAGCGCTCCGGTCGGTCCCGGGGACGGCGGCGGCCGGATCGACACCGGGGACGTACGACGGCGACCGGGTGACGGCCGCGCTCGCGGTGGCCCGTCTCGCACCGCTGGACGCGCCGGTCGTCATCGACGGCCTCGACAGGATCGACGGCGCCGACGCGGCCGCGTCGATCCTGGAGGCGCCGGTCATTTATACCGGGTGACGCGCCCACATCCGGGCATGGACTCCGACTGGTCGGTCACGTCGCTCGACGGCCACGACGTGACGCTCGTGACGGTCGACCTGCGGAACCCGTCGCCGGTCGACCGTCGCGTTCGTGTCTCGAACCGCCTCGACGGCCCCGTGCTGCCGCCGAAACGCGCCGGCGTCCCCGAATCCGGGTGGAACCAAGACGGATTCGACGGCGTCGTACCGGCGGCGGGGCGGCGCACGCTGGGCTACGCCTGTCCGGCGCCGGCGAGACGACCGCCGGTGTCGGTCGTCGACGAGGGGCGTGCCGACGAGGAGGCCGCCGACGCGACGGCGGTCGCGGTCCGGGAACTGGGCGATCCACGGCCACCTGGCGACGCGATACCGTGCGTGGGGGAAGCCGAGGACGACGGGACGGGGGACGAGCCGCCAGCCCCGACGGGCGCCGAGTCGGGGGTCCCGTCCGCGGTCGAGTCGTGGCTGACGACGGTCGAAGCGCGGATCGACCGTGGAGAGCGGTTGACGGACGCGTCGGTCGAGTCGGCGACGGCGGCGCTCGACGCGACCGACGACGTGTCCGACCTGTCGGAGCAGGTGTCGGCGGACGCCGCCGTACTCGGGGTGGTGGCGGAGCGGGCGGCGGCGCTCGCGGAACGGGCGTCGGCGGTGGACGTGCCGGTCGAAGCGCTCCGGAGGCTCCCGTGATCGTCGCCGTCGCGGGCGGGAAAGGCGGGGTCGGGAAGACGGCGGTCGCGTACAACCTCGGCGCGGCGCTCGACGCCGTCGTCGTCGACGCCGATCTCGGGATGGCGGACCTACCCCGCGGTCGGGGGCCGGACCTCCACGACGTGCTCGCGGGGCAGGCCGGCGTTGCCGAGGCGATTCGCGGTGGACCCGTGTCACTCCTGCCGTGTGGACGGTCGCTCGCCGGCGCCCGCGCGGCGGACGTGCGCGAACTCGCCACGGTTCTCCGCCGGGCCGAGGGCGAGTGGGGTGATGTGGTGGTCGACTGTCCGGCCGGCCTGCGTGCGGACGTGGGCGTCCCGCTCGCCGTCGCCGACGCCTGCGTCCTCGTCGTCTCGCCGCGCCGGTTCGCGCTTGCGGACGCGGTGCGGACGCGCGAACTGGCGCGCGAACTCGACACCGGGCTGGCGGGGGTCGCTCTCAACCGGACGACCGACGCCGACGACCCGCCGACGGACGTGTTTCGGCGGGTGCTCGGGGCGCCGATTGCGACGGTGCCGGCCGACCCGCGCGTGGGGCGATCGGTCGAGGCGGAGCGGCCGGTGGGCCGGGCGGCGCCGGAGTCGGCCGCGGCGGAGGCAGTCCGGTCGCTCGCGGCGTCGGTGCGTGAGTGTCGGCGAACACGGCAGTGAGGATCGGCGGCGGGAGCGAACGAACCGGACGAATCAGTTCTGCAGGAGTCGGTAGGTGTTGCGAACGGTGACGGGCGTCACGTCGGCCACGTCGGCCGCGGCCTGCTGGGTGAGCGACGCGCCGACCTCGCGGGCGGCGGTGTAGAGGCAGGCGGCGGCGACGCCGCTCGGATTCCGGCCGGCGGCGTCACCCGACTCGCGGAGTCGACGGGCGTGCTCCTCGGCCCGCCGGCGCACGGACTCGCTCACGTCGAGGTCGCTCGCGTACCGCGGGACGTACTCGGCGGGGTGGATCGGGCCGGTCGCGACGTCGAGTTCGCGGTTCAGCGCGCGGTAGGCCGCCCGGTGTTCGTCCTCGGTGGCCTTCGCGGCGTCGACGACTTCCTCGACCGTCCGGGAGACGGAGCACACCCGGCAGGTGGCGTACACCGTCGCGGAGGCGAAGCCCTCGAGCGACCGGCCGCGGAGCAGGTCGGCCTCCTGTGCCGAGCGAAAGAGCGAACACGCCGACTCGCGGACGTGCGTCGGAAGCGATAGCGCGCCGACGAGCCGCCGAATCTCGGTGAACGCGTACACCTGATTGCGCTCGCGCTTCGTGGAGATCTGTGCCCGATTGTGTTGGGTCCGCATGCGGGAGAGTCGCCGACGCTTCCGGCCCTTCACCCGTGTCGACCGTCCGATGTCGGTCGAGAGGCCGCGGTCGTGACGCGACTGGACGAGCGGTGCACCCGTCCGCTCCGGGTTCGTGTCGTCGTCCGCGAAAGATCGCCACTCGGGGCCGTGATCGATCCGGTACTCGTCGACGACGAGGCCACACTGGCCACAGACCGTCTCGGTTCCTTCGGTGTTCAGTCGACCGCTGCACTCCGGACACTCCATCCGTGCTTGGCTCATCACAGTCGAAACTTGGTCCCGATGGAGTATTTAAACACGGGCGGCGACGACCCGAATCGACGTCTCGGGTCGACACGAGCATACCGGTAACCGGTACGTTCGTGTCGAGGTCCCCCGATTCGGGCTAGCTTTTAGTGTGATCGGCCCGCGACCTGTGGCTCATGGGACTGTCGGACATCGCTGCGGGGATCGAGGTACACGAACGCCAGCGTGATCGGGGCGTCTCGACGGTGGACGCGACGGGCGACGACCTGGTCGGCCGACTCGACGCGCACGAGGACGCGCTCTCGTGTACGCCGGAGGCGGCGGCGAGCGTCTTGGAGGCGTACGCCGCCGGAACGAGCGTGGGCGACTGCGCACGCGAGGCGGGTATCGCCCCGATGACGGCCGCCAAACTGCTGCATCGCTGTGGCGTCACAGGGCTGTCGCCGCTCGGCCCCACGGCCCGAGATATCCTCCACGACTGGCTCGACGGCGACCTCTCCCGAACCGAGGCGGTCGAACTCGTCGGTGCCGACGAGGCGGACGTGGCGCTGGCGACGTACGTCGAGACGCACGACGCCGTGCCCGAACTCGCCGACGCGGTGGCGGGCGTCCTCGAACCGGACGCGAACGCGACGGTCGAAAAGCGGGACGCGCTGGCGGAGACGATGAGTTCGGTCGGCGACCTGCGGTAGGCGTCGCGGGAACGACGGCGCTCAGTCGTCGCGGAACCGCGGATTCGGCCCCGCGGGGACCTCTTCGCCCCAGCGTCGCGTCCACGCGTCGAGTTCGTCAAGCACCCGGATGAGCTCCCACCCCTTCTCCGTGAGACCGTAGTAGACGGCGACGGGCGCGTCCTCCTCCATCCGCCGGGCCACCACGTCGGCGTCGACGAGTTCGTCGAGCGCCGCCGAGAGCGTCTTCGAGCGGGCGTCGGTGACGCGCTCGAGTTCGTTGAAGCGGTGTTCGTCGTCCTGCAGGGCGTAGACGACGTTGAGGCGCCACGGCGTCCCAACCTGTGAGATGGCACTGACGACGGGACAGGCCGAGGCGTTGTGCGTCTCGACGGACTCCTGTCGGGAGTCGGCGATCATCAGCAGCCACCCCCGAAGCGGGCGCGGCGGAGCGGGATCGTTTCGAGAACGTATCTGTTATCGGTCAGGTGCATCACTGTCGAAACCCACGCACAAGATCCAGTTAAATGCTCGGTGGATCGTATTCCAGTAAGAATTTGGATAGGTTAGGGGTCGAGATGGAGGACGGCGAGGACGGCGACGACCCCGGCGGCGCCGAGGAAGGTCGAGCGGTAGCCGACGAGGGCAGGGAGCGTCTCCGCGAGGGCGACGCCGAGAAAGCCCGTCGCGAAGAGCGCGAAGCCGAAAGCGAGCAGCGTCGTCGACGCGCGGGCGGACAGCCGACCGTTTTGCGTCGAGACGACGGCGGTCACCAGGAGGACGCCGCCGGTGACGAGGCCGACGGCCGTGGGTGGGAGGGCGTACGCGTCGGCGAGGTGGAACGGCAGGGCGGTGTAGATGGCGCCGAACAGGAGGGAGACGGAGACGAACGTGACGCCATAGAGCGCGGCGGCGCGGCCGAACGGGACGGCGTGGATGGCCGCGCGGAGGTAGCCCCCGTCCGGATCGCGGGCGTCGGCGTCGGGCCTGTCGCGGGCATCGTCAGAGACCGACACCGGCCGAAAGCGGCCACGCCGCCGTCGAGAGCGCGAGGAAGACCAGCGCCCCGCCGACGAGGCCGACGTTCTTCAGGAAGTGAATCCGCTCGTTCTGGCGATCCTGCCCCGTCATCGTCCAGAAGTCGTGCATGATGGCGGTCACGGGGACGAGGAAGACGGCCACCGCGAGCGCCCCGACGCCGGGGTAGACGCCGGTCAGGACTGCGAGCGACCCGGCGACGAGCGCGAGGCTGCCGAGGGGAACACTCACCGACGCCAGGGGCACCCCCTTGTGCTCGGCGTAACCGACGGCCGTTTCGAGGTCGAGCAGGTTGCCGAGGGCGAGGTAGCCGACGACGAGGGCGAAGAGCGCGCGGCCGGCGAGGAAGCCGACGGCGGCGAGCGACGAGTCGAACATCAGGGCGCCCTCCACTGACAGTCGGGCCGGTTGGTCGGGAGGTAGTGCTGGATCGAACCGTGGACTGCGAGTGCGTTCGTGTCGAACATCGCGTGTGGATCGACGAAGGGGTCGGTAAAATTACTAAGGCAAGTTACACGAAACCAGGTTACGAGCGCGATACCGGAGCCGAGGATCGTAGAGAGATCCGGATTCGAGGCGTTCGTGTCCGCCGAGACGGGGTGTTCGTGAACGCGCCGCAGGACGGTCAGTAGCTATCGGAAAAGATATATTTTCGTTCCGGGCGGGGGGAGGAGGGCCGTCGTGGAGGAGACCCATCAGTCCGTCCCTCCCGTCGCGTGCCAGACGAGTCCGTTCCCCCGCGGATCGCGGCGCACGGCGCCCTCGTCGGTGAAGGCGGCGAGGGCGCCGGGCCTCGCGCGGTCCATCCCGTACACCTCGGCGAGCTCTTGGGTCGCCAGCGGGGCGTAGCGGTCGACGAACGACCGGATGGGCGGCGGCGGGGACGGGGAGAGCGACGGCGCCACCGTCTCGACGGCGCCGGACAGGTCCGCGAACTGACGGAAACCCGTCAGCCGTCGCTCGCCCTCGGGGCCGGCGATCGGATAGGTGGGGAAAGCGCGCACGTCGGCCCGTCGGGTGCGGGCCAAGTCGGCCTCAAAGGCGTCGCGCGCACTCCCGTCGTCCAGTGCCGTCGTGAACGCGTCCACGTCGAGGCCGACGGCCTCGGCGAGTCGGATCTGCTCGGCCCGCCGGTTGACGTTCCGGACCGCCGTCGCGTACGTCTCGCGCAACCGCCGCAGATACCGGTGACCGAGGGCACGGTCCTGGTGCCGGACGGCCGCGAACGCCACGCTGGCAGGGTACGTCGACTGGGCCGGGTCGGTCTCGAAGATGGCTGTATCGACCGGCATCCCGTGCCGTTCGGACGCCTCCAGCCAGTGGGGCGCCACGTCGCCGGGGGCGGCGATGTCGTTGGCGGCGTCGTAGAACGTCTCGAAGTCCTCGACGAGGCCACCCATGACGAACCGAAGTTCCAGCTGGTCGCCGTACGCCGTGCGAAGGTGTCGAATGATCGGTTCGGAGCTCCAACATCACGTACATATCGGGTCCGTGAACTGCGTCACCGTGACAGTCGTCTCTTCGGTCGCCATGTGGACGACGACCCCGCCATCCAACAGATAGGTCAGACAACGTACAGGAAAGCAGGTGTGGCGCACGAAACCGGCCGATAGCGCCACCGCGCGACCGGCGGGGCGGCCCCACCGATCCGAGGGCAGATGTACCTCGACCCCCAAGGAACGACGATGACCGAGTCCCCGCACGCGAACGCCGGGTATCGACGCCTGTTCGAGGGAGACGCCCTCACGTTCGGGACCGGGTTCCCGCTCACGGGCGTGCGGGAGTCGACGCCGGACCCGATGGCCGAGGTTCGACTCGCGGCCCACGCGGAGTCGGTCGGGTTCGACGCGCTCTGGGCGCGGGACGTGCCGACCTACTGGCCGACGTTCGGCGACGCCGGCGGCGCGTTCGACCCGTGGACACTGCTCTCGCGCGTGGCCGCGGAGACGGAGGAGGTCACACTCGGCACGTCGAGTGTCGTCCTCCCCTTGCGCCACCCGATCCACGTCGCGAAGGCCGCGGCGAGCGTCGACCGCCTCTCGGGCGGGCGACTCGTCGTGGGCGTCGCCTCGGGCGACCGCGACCCGGAGTATCCCGCGTTCGGCGTGGACCCGGACGACCGGGGACGGCTGGTCCGCGAGAGTGTCGACGCGCTCCGGACGCTCTGGCGGGAGCGGTATCCGACGCTCGACGGCTCGTGGGGCCACCTCGACGGCGAGGTGGACGTGCTCCCGAAGCCGACGACGGAGACGCTCCCCTTGCTCCCCACCGGCTACGCACGCCAGTCCATCGAGTGGCTCGCCGACCACGGCGACGGCTGGCTGTTCTACCACCTCCCCGACGAGACGCTACAGAGCTACGTCGCGGAGTGGCGCGACCACGCCGGCGACAAGCCGTTCGTGATCGCGGTTCGCGTCGCAGTCGCCGACGACCCGACGGCCGACCCCGAACACCTGCATCTCGGCTACCGCGCCGGCGTCGAGTGGTTCCGGGACTACTTCCGAGGACTGGCGGACTACGGCCTCGACCACGTCGTCGTGAGCCTGCAGGCCGAGGAGCCGAGGCGAGCGATGACGACGTTCGCGGCCGAGATTATCGACGAACTCTGAGTTCGGTACGACGTGGCCGGGTCATCGGTGACGTCCACGGGAGGGGACCGCGCCGAACCCGTTAACCCGCCCCCGTCCCAACGACGACCGATGCTCGAACCCGGCGATCCGGCCCCCGAGGTAACGGCGCGGAACCAGGACGGCGAGTCGGTCACCCTCGACTTCGCGGACCCGACGGTGGTGTACTTCTATCCGAAGGACTTCACTGGCGGCTGCACCATCGAAGCGAACGACTTCCAAGACGCGTACCCGGAGTTCGAGGGACTCGGCGTCGCCGTCTACGGCGTCTCGATGGACGACGTGGAGAGCCACGCCGACTTCGCCGAGGCGGAGGGGGTCCTGTTCGACCTGCTGGCCGACCCGGACGGGACGGTGGCGTCGGCGTTCGGCGTCCCGACCGACGAGGGGCACACCGGTCGCGTGACTTTCCTGCTCGGGGACGGCGACGTCGTCGCGGCCTACGATCCGGCACTCGCCGACCCGGCGGGACACGCCCGCGAAGTGCTCGACGACGCCCGAAACGAGTTCGGCGGCGGCGGGTGAACGGGCGGCGAGTGAACGGGCGGCGAGTTACGGCCGGTCGGCCGGCTCGGCCGTGTCGACCGGCGGGCCGGGCGCCGACCGGCCGGTGACGCGGCCGCGAAGCGCGCGGCCGACGGCGACGAGGGCGGCGACGGCGAGGGCAAACAGCGCCGTCACCAGCGGATGGCTAACGGCCCAGCACAGCGCGGGGACGGCGGCAGCCAAGAGGAGGCTGCCGGTCACGCTACACGTGTGTGAGCGGGAACGATACGTCTTGTTACGCGGTCGTGATGGATCGAACATCGGTGGCGGGGGATGGGCGGTCGGAGACCGTGCGTCGAAGTCGGGGAGCCCCGCCGGAGGGCGTCTCTCGACTGGGCTCGCGTTCAGTCGTGGATACGGAGGGTCATCGCGTAGACACGAACTACCGGGGAGATATTAACGATTGTCCAAGACGCGGTAGCGATCCACACGCCGACCGGCGCTACCGCGAGACGAACTCGCCGACCGAGTCGAGGAGTCCGGCGCCGTCGCCGGTCGACGGGTCGGCGTCGAAGGCAGCGGCCGCGACGGCGGCGACGGCGGTGGCGGTCGACCGGTCCGAGAGGCAGGTCGGCGCCGTCACGTCGGCCTCCATCTCGGGAATCGCCACGTCGGCGACCGACAGTTCCCCTCGGGTCGTGACGACGGCGTCGACGCCGACGGCCAAGTCGTCGAGACGGGCGGTCGTGCGCTGGACGGCGTCCCGGCCACGGGTCGACGCGGGGGCGACGACGACGGTTCGGGCCGTGGCGGTCACCGCAGCGACCGACTGGTTGGCCGCCACGGGTGGCGTGTCGACGAGGACGTGATCGAACGTCTCCGCCGCGGCGGCGATACGTGAGTCCAGCGCCTGCGCGGCGTCCGGAGATTTCGCGCGAGCGAGGCGCTCGAAGGGCGCAACGGCGGGACAACACGCCAGTCGCCCCGGCACGTCGTCGAGGGGAAACTCGACCAGCCCGTCCGAGAGCGGGGCGTCGCGGTCGTCGGTGAGCAGTGCGGTCAGGTCGGGGTCGATCCGGCCGGGGAGGTAGTCGGACAGCCCCTGCGTTGCGAACGCGGCGTCGAAGACGACGACGTCGCGGCCGTCGTTCGCGAGGAGCGTCCCGAGTTCGACGGTCAACCGCGTCGTCCCCGCGCCGCCCGCCGCACCGACGAGGGCCGCGGTAGCGTCGCTGGCGTCTGCCATACGCCGTGGTGGAGGCGGCTTCGGATTAAAATGCGGGGACAGCGCGGATCACGAGTCACCGGCACTTATGTGTGGAGGGGGAGAATCTTGGAAGTTGCATGCCCTCCAGACAGCGTCGGCTCTTCCTGAGAGCCATCGGTACAGCGATGAGTGTCGGTATCGGCGGCTGTGCGGGCCGGTCTGCGGGTGGGACGAGCGATACCGCGGCGGACGACCCGCTCACCCTGCCCTCGGCGGTGACGACCGGTGACCTGCCGGACGGGCGGGTCCGGCTCGTGGAACCGGAGACGGTCACCCTGTTGAACTTCTTCACGACGTGGTGTCGGCCGTGTCAGCGCGAGATGGCCGAGTTTCGGAAACTTCGAGCGGAGTACGACGCCGACGCGCTCCACATGGTGTCGATCACGCCGGAGGTGGACGAGACGCTCGTCGAGGAGTTCTGGGCGGAGTACGAGGGGACGTGGCCGGTCGTCATGGACCCCGCCCTGACGGCAACCGAGCGGTGGAACGCCAACCGCTACCCGACGAACCTCCTGTTCGACGCGGACGGGACGCCGGCCGGCGACGACCCCGAAGTTCGGGCGCGGACTTTCGAGGAGTTCGACACCGTGATCGAACCGCTCGTGGCGGAGGCGTGACGATGGCCGGTCTCGCCCCACCGGCCTTACTCGCGCTCGCTTTCTCCGCGGGCACCGCGACCTTCTTCGCCCCGTGTGCGTTCCCGCTGCTCCCGGGCTATCTCTCCTACTTTTTGGGGGATACCGTTTCGACGACGGCGGCGGAGACGCGGCCCCGCTCGTTCACCGACCGCGTGCGCGGGCCGCTTGCCCGTGCGGGCCTCGTCGGGGTCGCGGCGAGTCTCGGTATCACGCTCGTTTACGTCGGCCTCGCGGGGACGACGGCCGCGCTCGGCGCCCGAGCGCTGGCCGACATCGCGGTACTCGAAGCCGTCGTCGGCGGCCTGTTCGTCGTCGCGGGGACGGCGATGGCCGCGGGCTGGAACGGCTCCCACTCGGTCGTCCGGTTGCCGAAGCGCCGGCGGTCGGTCGCCGGTTTCTTCCTCTTCGGCGTGCTGTACGCGGGCGCCGCCGCGGGCTGTACGGCGCCGCTCTTTCTCGCCGTCGTGGCGCGGGGGCTGACCGCCGGGCCGCTGGTCGGCGTCGGCATCGCCGCCGCCTACGCAGCCGGGATGAGCGCGGTGCTGGTCGTCGTGACCGGCGTGTCGGCGGTGGGGAGTTCGTCGCTCGTCTCCGCGCTCACCGGTTACGCGGAACGGATCTACCGGGTGGCGGGTGCGCTGCTCGCGCTCTCGGGGGGCGCGGAGCTCTACTACTACGCCTACGGCTTCCCGGAGGTGTGGCTGTGACACCACGACGTCGGCTGATCGCCGTCGTCGTTGCCCTGCTGCTCGTCGGCGCGGGCTGTGTGGCGCCGACGAGTCAGTCGGCGGCGCCCCCTGGACTCGACGACGACGCCGTGACGGACGCGAACGCGCTCGTCCGGGCGCACACGACGGCGCTCGAATCCCAGTCGTTCACCGCCCACGTGACGACGACCAGCCGACCGACCGACGCGGAGTACCGCGTCGTCATGAACCGGACGTGGCGCGTCGATCCGACCGAAACGCTCCGAGGGTCGGTCGTGGCTACCTCGACGGCCGTCGGGGACGCGCCGGCGGGATTCGTGCGTCGACCGGACGAACGGGCGGCGTGGCGCGAAGGGACGACCACCTACCGACGCGTCGACACGGGAAGGAACGTCATGTACAGCCGTGTCGACCTGTTCAACTCGTCGGTGAAGCTGAGCGCGGCCATCCAGCGACAAGCGCTGTATCGGCTGAACACACGGACGGAGACGACGGTCACGCCGGTGCTGCGGGACGGGAGCCGCCGGTACCGGGTCGAGGCGTCGTTGAACGACACCGCCGTGACGACGAACGCGTCCATGACGCTGCTCGTGGACACGAACGGAATCGTGCGGAGGATGCGAACGAATCAAACCGTTCGGTACCGCTCCGGGAACCGCGTCGTCACACGGACAGTTCGAATCGAAGCCGTGGGCAACACCACCGTCGAGCGACCGGACTGGGTCCCGACGGCGGCGGCGACCCGGACGGCGACGGGCGGCTGACCGCCGACGGCGCGGCATCCACCCGTTCAAACGAATATCACTATTGTGGTATATTTGGCCGAACGTGATGAACTATCATCCTAATAACTCGATGGCGAAAGTCGCGAAAACCGCCTACAATCCGCTCGTAAGCGCTCATAGTGGTTTTTGGCATACGTAACTGCACTCCGTCGACGGTCATTACTGATCGATCACGACATATCATATCGCAGAAACATTTATCCGTTTGGCGGTTGACATGCTGAGTGTGATGAGCACCACGACGTTCGACACGACCGAGACCGGCCGCATCGCCATCGACGTGCCGGGAGGGTTGACCGGCGCCGAGTCGAAACTCGTCTACGTGTTCCTCGCCGCCTCGGAGGGAGCGACGGTCGAGGAACTGAACGACGCACTCGATATCAGCAAAATCGCTCTCTTCCCCGTCCTCAGGACGCTGACCGAGCGAGGCGTCGTCGCCCGTGACGGGTCGGCGTACGTGCCGAGCGCGTCCTGAAGTGACGGCGGGCGGGGCGCGTTCGCGCCGACGGTTCCGCGACGTTCGAAGCCACGGCTGCCGACGCGTAGCGCGTCACTCTCCGCCGAACGGGCGAGGCATCGCGAAGGTAGGCTGACGACCCCGCCGGGAGTGGACGGGGACGTCAGCCATGGATGAAATAGGGTAGCATGTCCCGGATGTTACACTCCGGGGACTGACCGGCTCATGGCTGTGGCGACAGTGTTGGATCGGGGACCGATCGTTCGGTCGTCGTCTAGTGTGTTCGTACCTCGATCACCTCGTTCATCGAACTGGACGCGACCGTAGTATATATGCTTTGAGGTAGCTATCCTAAAGGAGTTTTACCATATTTTTGTCCGATAACCACCACATATTCGTCAAAATCTATATTTTGTCGAAGATTCGGTCGGCGTGATCGGGCGGCGCCGCTCAGTGGAGATGGTAACTGTTCACGGATGCTCGCCGGCCCGTCCGGGTTCGAATCTCCGCTGACTTCCGATACTCCCGATCAGTCGTCGCGGATAGCGGCGGCCACGTCGTCGAGTTCGTCGTCGGCCACGTCGGGTCGGTCCTCGATCAGGGCGTGGATTGGGCGCCCGCCGTCCGACTCGGATCGGGGGACGACGTGGACGTGGACGTGCGGGACTTCCTGGCCTGCGGCGGTGCCGTTGTTGACGGCGATGGTCGTCGCCTCGGCGTCGATGGCGGCCTCGATACGGGGAGTCAGGTCGTGCACCGCGTCGAAGACGGCCGCCGACAGGTCGGCGGGCAAGTCGTTGACGCGTTCGTGATGCGCCTTCGGGATGACGAGCGCGTGCCCCCGCGCCAGCGGGTTGGCGTCGAGGAAGGCCATCACGTCGTCGTCCTCGTACACGGTGTAGCTGGGGATGTCGCCGTCGACGATGGAACAGAAGATGCAGTCGGTCATAGTTGTGAGGTCGGCGTCAGGTCTCAAAAACGTCCCGGAGACGGCGAGGCCTACGGATCGGCGCCACAAGAGCGCAACGCCACCGCCAGTGCCTCACGGTACGACTCGCGGTCGTAGCCGAGTCGCGCACGCCACACGTCGGCGTAGGAGGGATGCAGGAGGGGGATCGCGGTCACCCCGAGCGACGGGCAGTCGATCGGATCGAGGACGGACTCCAGAAAGCCGTCGAGCGTCCGGTCCTCGAAGGCGAGGAGACTCGTCGTCGCGTGCTTGCCGGTCGGGAGGACGACGGTGGGGTCGATCGTCCCGATTTCGGCGCGGAGGTGCTTCCGGCAGTTCGACCGCTCCGTCGGCGTCGGCTCGCGGTTCGAGCCGTCGCCATCGCCGGATTGCGTCCGGCTGTCGTCGGCCTCCGGCCGACTGTCACCGGCTTCGCCGGTTGCCCGAGGCGTCTCCGACGCCTCGCTGTCGGACGGGACACACTTCACCGCGTTCGTATAGAAGGCGTCGTCGACGCCGACGCTCGCGAGAAGCGACCGGATGCGGCGGTCGGAGTGTCACGAGGTGTAGGCCAATCCCGAGCGGTTGCCGCCGGGCCACTCGGGGTCGTCGGGGTCGCCGGCGGCGGGCGCCTCACCGACGATCATCACGGCGGCGTTCCGCGGGCCGTTCCCCCACGCGATTCGGTCGCGAGCCGCCACGAGAGCGGGACAGCGCCGGCAGTCCGGGTCGAGAACGAAGGCGCGTCGGGGGCGGGCGGGGGGGAT
>Ga0207714_1000978_pt1 | contig 19143 bp, 15 predicted proteins | sample PonA232FremontCA_2_FD_187270 | JGI IMG/M metagenome (GOLD analysis project Ga0207714, IMG submission 187270) | Marine sediment microbial community from Fremont, CA, USA - Pond A23 Sediment 2 (SPAdes) | ecosystem: Environmental > Aquatic > Marine > Unclassified | place: USA: Fremont, California...
CCCGCCAATCTAGGCGCGCCAGAATGGCCGGATCGACATCGGCGGCTAGCAGGATGAACACCGTCGAGACCAGCAGCACCGCCAGATACTCCTTGAAGCGCCGAACCTCCTGGATATCGGCGAGCCCGGAGTTGCCAATGACCATCCCCATGACGGTCGTCGCCAGCAGCCCCGCCTCCTGCTGCACCGCATTACCAGCGGCGTAGGCGACGAGCACGCTGATCAACATGACAGGGGGCTTGAGGAACTCCGCAACCTGGCCGGCGATAAAGGCGCGCACCATCAAACGCGCCACCAGCCAACCAATCGCGGCACCACCCACAATGCCAAGCAGCAGACCCAGAGCAAGCTGCGTAACCGGCGTATCCGTTTGCAGCTCGACGAAGAATTGGAAGACGATAACGGCCAACAACGCCCCGAGCGGGTCGTTGATGATGCCTTCCCACTTCAAAAACGAGGCCGATCGGCGCCGCAGGCCCGCGTGCCGGAGCAACGGCATGATAACCGTCGGACCCGTGATCACAATGATCGCACCAAAGACCAGCGATACCGGCCACGAGATGCCACCGATGTAGTGCGCCGCTAGGCTGCCGAGGAGCCAGTTCAGCGGCAGCGCCGGTATAAAGAGCCGCTGCACGCTCGTGCGCGCTTCCTTGAACTCGTGCCAGCGAAGGCTCAGTCCGCCCTCGAACAGGATGACGGCGACGCACAGCTGGATAACCGGGTGGACCAGATCCCCCAGAGCTTTATGCGGAACGAATACCCCCGTCGCGGGGCCAACCGTCAAGCCGGCCAAGCAGAGGACGACGATAGCGGGTATGCCCAGGCGCCATGCCAGCCACTGCGCGCCGATGCCGAGCGCCGCGACTAGCACGAGCATATTGGTCAGATGCGCCTCAATCATTGGCTTCGGCCCCGTAGCAGCGGCGCGACACGCTAACAGGTCTGGAAGGCCCCGGCACCAGGCGCGTTCCATAAAAGCTATGCAATCGGGTTATGCTGGCGGCCGCCAGATGACACACGAGCCCAAGCGATGCCGGCAAGCACGGAGATCTACGTCTCCACCGATATCGAGACGGATGGCCCGACCCCCGGACTCAACAGCATGCTCTCGCTCGGCTCGGCCGCCTATAGCCGCGACAAGCGTCTGATCGATAGCTTTAGCGTTAACCTGGAGACATTGCCCGGCTCGCAACCACACCCGGTAACGCAGCGCTGGTGGCAGACTCAGCCTGAGGCATGGGCAGCCTGTCGCGTTGAGCCCCAGCCGGCCCAGCAGGCCATGGCCCGTTATCGCCGCTGGCTCGCCGATCTATCGGGCACCCCAGTGTTCGTCGCCTACCCGGCGACGTTCGATTTCGCCTTCGTGAGCTACTACCTGATGCGCTTTAGCGGTGATAACCCCTTTGGCTTCGCCGGCCTCGACATCAGGAGCTACGCCATGGCCCTTAGCGGCCTCGCCTTTAGCGAGACGACGCGGCGCCAGTTGCCGGCGCGACTATTCGATGACCTGCCGCACACCCACATCGCGCTGGACGACGCCAAGGAACAGGGCACGCTGTTCTGCAACCTTTTGGCCTGGCGCGACACCCTTTTCCGTGGCAACCCCGATTAATGCCCGCGCGGGCTTGAGGGCACGCCGCCGGCGCGGGGCCCTGCGTCTCGCCGGCGCTTGCGCCTAGGGGCCACAGGCTCGCGCCAACAGTTGAGCGTTGCCTCCAGACCTAATCGCTGTCGCTAGCGAGCGCCTGGGCCAGCTTCTCCGGCGGCAGGTAGCCACCCACCTGGCGGCCATCACTAGTCAATATGCCGGGCGTGCCACGAACCCCGAGCCGACGCGCCAACCGCGTGTGCTCCTTAATCGGGTTATCACAACTCGCTGTGGGCACGGATTCACCTTGCTTGGCGCGGGTCATGGCGCGATGGGAATTGTCGGCGCACCAGACAGCGACCGCCTTGTCATAGGCGCTCGAACCCGGACCGGCGCGCGGCATGAAGGCATACCGGATCCGGATACCTCGCTCCAGATAGGCATCGAGCTGGCGATGGAAGCGACGACAATAGGGGCAGCTGATGTCGGTAAACACGGTCACCTCGTAACGAGCCTCGCCGTCCGGCTCGTAGACGATGAGCTCGTCTTCAGGGAGCTCGCGCAATGCCGACGCACCGCCCTGGCGCTCACGCTCGCGGGTGAGATTGCGCCGCTCGGCGAGATCCAGGAGGTCGCCGCGCAGGAGGTATCGCCCGTCCGCGGTGACATAAACCGTACGGCGCCCGAGATCCACGGCGTAGAGATTGGCCACGGGCGTCGGCTCAATACCCTGGACGCTCAGGTCCATATCCAGCGACCGGATTCGCTCGCGAATCGCCTCGCGATCGGCTTTCTCATCATCCGATGCCAGAGCGGTGCCGCCACAGAGCAGCACAAGCGTTAGCGCCATGCGGCCTATCGAGCGCATCATGATCGTCCTCTTATATCGGTCGGTTATGGGCGGCATACCCGGCTCCTGGTAGCCGCTAGCCACGGGGATGATGTTCACCATGCAGGGCCTGCAGCCGCTCGCGGGCGACATGCGTATAGATCTGGGTCGTCGACAGATCGCTATGACCGAGCAACAGTTGTACCACGCGAAGATCGGCGCCGTGGTTGAGCAGATGCGTGGCGAAGGAGTGCCGCAGCGTATGCGGTGACAGCGTTCGATGGATGCCCGCGTGACGGGCGTGCTCGCGTACCCGGTACCAGAACGCCTGTCGCGTCATGCCACCGCCCCGGCGGGTTACGAATAGCGCCGATGACTGCCCGGCCCCGAGCAAAGCCGGCCTCGCCGCGCCAACATAGGCGCCGAGCCAGGCGCTGGCCTCTTCGCCCATCGGCACCAGACGCTCCTTATTGCCCTTACCCGTAAGCCGTATCAGGCCCTGGCGACTGTTCACGCCATCCACGGGGAGGCTGACGAGCTCGCTCACGCGAAGCCCCGTGGCGTAGAGGAGTTCCAGCATGGTGCGATCGCGCTGCCCCAGTGGATCCGAGTCATCGGGGGCCGTCAGAAGCGATTCCACCTCGGCCTCGGTGAGCGCATGCGGTAAGGGGCGCCCCACACGCGGTCGTTCAACATTAGCGCTCGGATCGGTTCGCAACCGACCCTCCCGCACCTGATGGCGATAGAACCGCCGCAACGATGACAGCAACCGCGAGGTCGTCCGTGCCTGGGCACCGGCTCGGACCCGATCGGCCAGATACGCGAGCAACTGCTCGCGGCCCGCGACCATAAGGCTCGCGTCGCGCTCGGCCAGCCACTGCGCGTAGCCCCGCAGGTCGGCGCGGTAGGCGGCCAGGGTATTGCCGGCCAAACCCACCTCGAGCCACAGCGCCTCTAGGAACTGCTCGATGCAATCGTCATCCACGGCCGCGGGTTTAGCCGCCATGGCTCGCGGCCTGGGTCGCTTGCAGGCTGCGCATCAGATCCATGGGCACCGGGAAGACGATGGTCGAGGCATTGTCGACGGAGATATCCGATAGGGTCTGGAGATAGCGCAACTGGATGGCCTGGGGGTTGCGCGCCATGACGTCGGCGGCGTCGGTGAGCTTCTCGGAGGCCTGGAGCTCGCCCTCGGCATGAATGACCTTGGCGCGACGATTACGCTCCGCCTCGGCCTGCCGAGCGATGGCGCGGATCATGGACTCATCGAGATCGACATGCTTGATCTCGACATTGGTGACCTTAATGCCCCAGGCATCCGTGGCGTCGTCCAGGATGCGCTGGATCTCGAGGTTCAACCGCTCCCGCTCGGCGAGCATCTGATCGAGGTCGTGCTGCCCGAGAACGGAGCGCAGGGTCGTCTGAGCCAACTGGCTGGTAGCCATCCGAAAGTCCTCGACATGGATGATCGCGCGCTCAGGGTCCACGATCCTGAAGTACAGCACCGCGTTAACCTTGACCGAGACGTTATCGCGCGAGATGACATCCTGACTCGGGACATCGAACGTAATCAGACGCAGGTCGACCCGTACCGACTTTTGAATCACCGGGATGACGAGGCGCAGCCCCGGGCCCTTGACCGTCTGAAACCGGCCCAGCAGGAAGACGACACCCCGCTCGTATTCCCGGAATACCCGCAATGATGCGGCCAGCAGCGCTACCACCGCCGCCGCGACCAGACCAATCGTGATCCACATAGCATCCTCCGCCGAGTGTTATAGGCTGCCATGTTAGCCTACGACCGTAGCGGCCGACAGGTCTTAGTACATCGCTGTGACCCAGCCCACACCGGACACATTGCTTGCCTACTGTCGCCAAGGCTTCGAGGGCGAACTGGCAGCCGAGCTCAGCGATCAGGTGGCCTCCCTAGGGGTTGCGAGCTATTGCCGGGCGGCTGAGGGCAGTGGCTACGTTAGCTGCCATTGTATCGACGGTGACGCCGCCGCGATCTGGCGCCAGCTCCCCTGGCGCGAACTGGTCTTCGCGCGTCAACTAACATGGCGGCTGGCCCAGGTTACCGAGCTCCCCGCTAACAACCGCGCGGAACCCCTCGCCGACTGCGTGGCGGGGCACGTAGACGCCGTCAGCCAGCTGTGGCTGGAACACCCCGACACCAACGCGGGTAAGCAGTTATCACGCTTCTGCCGACGCTTTACGGCGCCGCTCCAGCGCGCCTTGAGGCAGCGCGGGGTCGTGACCGATGAGCCCGGGGCGTGCCGCCTCCACCTATTCTTCACCGACTCAACGAGCGCCGATATTGCGGTTAGCGAGCCCAGCAATAGCGCGCCCTGGCCGATGGGCACCCCCCGCCTGCGGCGCCCGCGCCAAGCGCCGTCGCGCTCAACGCTGAAGCTCGATGAGGCGATACAGACCTTTATGGACGCCGGTGAGCGCGAGCGCTGGATCCGGCCAGGCATGACCGCGGTGGATCTCGGGGCGGCCCCCGGGGGCTGGACCTGGCAGCTCGTCAAGCGCCACATCGCCGTCACGGCTGTGGATAACGGGCCGCTCGATGCCGATCTCATGACCTCGGGCCTGGTGGAGCATGTACTAGCCGACGGCTTTCGGTATCGACCACCCCGGCCCGTGGACTGGTTGGTATGTGACATCGTCGAGCAGCCCCGGCGCGTCTTCGATCTCGTCATCAACTGGTTGGAGCGTGGCGATTGCAGCGCTGCCATCGCTAACCTCAAGCTCCCCATGAAACAGCGCCGCGACACGGTACGCGATGCCCTGGCTCGACTTCAGGCTTCCCCGGTCGCCCACTCCCGGCGATGCGGTGCCAAGCAGCTCTATCACGACCGCGAGGAGGTGACACTGTTCGTGGCACCGACCGGCTAGCGGGCACCCGGTCTCATTTGCGAACTGTTATTAGTTGTCCTACTATGTCGGCTAAATCTTACGTTGTGAGCCAACTGATGCGCTTGCCGTCGCTATTGCTTGTAACCTTTGTTGCGCTTACCACTGCGTTTCCGGCCCAGGCTGATGGCGTCGTTAACGTCTACTCGGCGCGCAAGGAGGTCCTCATCCGACCGTTGCTGGATCGCTTCACCGAGGCCACGGGTATCGAGGTCAACCTGATTAGTGCTGATGCCGGCGCCCTGCTGCAACGACTCAAGCGCGAGGGCCGTAACACGCCGGCCGACATGCTGATCACGGTCGATGCGGGCAACCTGGTTCGCGCCAAGCAGAGCGACGTCCTGCAGCCCGTGAACAAGGCCGCTATCGATAACCATATCCCGGATGCCTACCAGGACCCGGAGGGCTTCTGGCACGGTCTATCGATGCGTGCGCGGGTCATCTTCCGCGCCAACGAGCGCGTCGAGCCCGATGCCATCGAGACCTACGAGGGGCTCGCCGACGAGCAGTGGCGAGACGACGTCTGCATCCGCTCGTCGAATAACATCTACAACCAGTCCCTGGTTGCGAGCCTCATCGCGCACCATGGCGTCGAGCGAAGCGAGGCTTGGGCCAACGGCCTGGTAGCCAACATGGCGCGGCGCCCCCAGGGCGGTGATCGCGCCCAGATTCGCGCCGTTGCCGCGGGCGAGTGCGACCTCGCTGTTGCCAACACCTACTACTACGGGCGCATGATCAAGGCCGGGGGCGACGCTGCCGAGGCCGCGGAGCAGGTCGAATTGGTCTGGCCCAATCAGTCGGGGCGCGGCGCTCACGTCAACGTCAGCGGCGCCGGCATCACCAAGCATGGACCGCACCCCGATAACGCGGTTCGGCTATTGTCCTTCCTCCTGAACCCGGACTCGCAGCGTTGGTATGCCGAGGTGAACAACGAATATCCGGTACGCCCGGGCGTTGAGGCCACACCCGTCGTCGCCAGCTGGGGCGAGTTCAAGGCCGATGACATCAACCTGAGCGAGCTCGGCAAGCGCAACGCCGAGGCCGTTCGGCTGATGGATCGTGCCGGCTGGCGCTAGCCCACACGGCTAGCCATCAAAGCGCTGGCAGTAGGGGGCCATGGCGAGTCTTAACGCCGCAGCGCGTGCGGTAGGAACTGGGCGACATCTCTGGCGACCGGATGGGTGGGCGCTGGGCGTCGGGCTTGTCTCGCTACTCATGGCGCTGCCAATCCTAGTTGTCGCCAGCTATGCCCTACACCCGGGTAACGAGGTATGGGCCCATCTGGTCGATACCGTTCTCGTTGACTACATCACCAACTCACTGCTCCTCGCCGCGGGTGTGGGCGTCGGGACACTGACCATCGGTGTCGGCACGGCCTGGCTGACCGTGATGTGCGAGTTCCCCTTTCGGCGGAACCTCGCCTGGCTGGTTCTGCTACCCATGGCCATGCCGGCCTATATCATCGCCTACACCTACACCGGCATCCTGGAGTTCGCTGGGCCGGTCCAAGACACGCTAAGGGCCTGGACCGGCTGGCAGCACGGCGATTACTGGTTCCCGCCAGTTCGTTCCCTGGGCGGCGCCATCGTCATGCTGACCTTGGTGCTCTACCCCTACATCTATCTCCTCGCGAGGGCGGCCTTCATTGAGCAGTGCGTGTGCGTCCTCGAGGTCGCGCGCACGCTAGGACTGGGGCCCTTCGCGGTCTTCCGGCGGGTCGCCCTGCCGTTGGCCCGCCCCGCCATCGTTACGGGACTAACCTTGGTACTCATGGAGACGCTCGCGGATTTCGGCACCGTCAAGTATTTCGGCGTGAGCACCTTCACCACCGGTATCTTTCGCACCTGGTTCGGGCTCGGCGACCAGGCCGCGGCCGCACAGCTCAGTGCGGTGCTGCTCGCCTTCGTCTTTAGCCTCATCCTGCTTGAGCGATGGTCACGGCGTCAGCGCTCCTACCATCACACCGGGCACGCCTATCAGGCCCTACCGACCTACCACCTTCAAGGCGCGCGACGCTACGGTGCCACTGCCGCCTGCGCCCTACCGGTCCTCCTCGGCTTCGCCATCCCGGCCGGGCAGCTCGCCGTTTGGTCATGGCAGACCGCACCCGCTCAGCTCAGCGGCCCATTCCCGCAACTCGTCGCTAATACCGTCACCCTGGCCGGGATTACGTCGGTACTGGCCGTCGCTCTGGCCCTGCTGCTGGGCTACGGGCGGCGTCTGCGACGCGGCGCGCTAGTGCGCGCTGCTGTACGCATTGCCGGCCTGGGCTATGCGGTACCCGGCACGGTGATCGCGGTCGGGGTCATCATCCCCTTAGCCTGGCTGGACAATACGATCGATGGCCTCAGCCGGGACTACCTCGGCCTATCCACAGGGCTAATCCTCAGCGGCACGCTCGTCGCCCTCGTCTTCGCCTACTTGGTACGCTTCCTGGCGGTGTCGCTGCAGACCGTCGAGGCCGCCCTAACCAAGGTAAGCATCCATGTCGACGATACCGCGCGCTCGCTGGGGGCGACGCCGATGCGGCTATTGCGCCGCCTCCATTTACCGCTGCTGCGCGGCAGTCTATTCACCGCTGGCCTGCTGGTGTTCGTGGATGTGCTCAAGGAGTTGCCCGCGACCATGATCCTGCGCCCGTTCGACTTCAACACCCTCGCCGTTCGCACCTTCGAGCTGGCCAGCGATGAACAGCTGGCCGCCGCCGCCCCCGCCGCGCTGGCCATTGCCCTGACCGGTATCGGCCCGGTTGTGCTGTTATCGCGTTCCATCGCCCACTCGCGGCCGGGGCATCGCAAGCATGCTTGAGCTGGAATCCCTATCGGTGGACTACGGCACCCAAAGAGCGGTCCAGGACCTATCGATCAACCTGACACCCGGCCAGATCGGCTGCCTCATCGGGCCGAGCGGCTGCGGCAAAACCACCGTACTGCGCGCCATCGGCGGTTTCGAGCGGCCGACTACAGGGCGCATTAGGCTGGGCGGCCGCGTTGTAAGCACTCCGGATCATATCGTAGCCCCCGAGGAGCGGCGTATCGGCATGGTCTTCCAGGACCTGGCACTGTTCCCGCATCTCACCGTCGCGCGCAACATCGGCTTCGGCCTCCATCGCTACAGCCGAGACCAGCGCCGCCGCCGTATCGCAGGGCTACTGGAGCTCACGGGCTTGGAGGGTATGGACCAGGCCTACCCGCACGAGCTATCGGGCGGTCAGCAGCAGCGCGTTGCGGTGGCGCGCGCCATGGCACCGCGCCCCACGATCATGCTCCTGGATGAGCCATTCTCAAGCCTCGACCCCGAGCTGCGCGAATCCCTGCCGCGGGAATTGCGCGAGATCTTCCGGGGGGACGGCATTACGGTGCTACAAGTCACCCACGATCAACCCGAGGCCTTCGCCATGGCGGATGAGATCGGGGTACTCCGTGCCGGGGCCCTGGAACAGTGGGATACCGCCTACGCCTTGTATCACATGCCTCAGACGCGTTTCGTCGCCGACTTCATCGGCGAGGGGATCATGCTGCCTGGCGAGGTTATCGACGAGCGCCATATCGATACCGAACTCGGCCACGTTCGAACCCGTATTCCGGAACAATGCTCCGCTGGCAGCGCCGTAGATGTCCTGCTGCGCCCCGACGACATCCAGCACGATGATGACAGCGCCGTTAAGGCCCGCGTCGTGGACCGCACGTTCCGCGGGGCCCAGTTCCTCTACACCCTCGCGCTGGACAGCGGCCGTCGGGTCCTATGCCTCGCCGCTAGCCATCACGACCATCCACCCGGCGAGTACATCGGTATCCGCCCGGAACTCGATCACGTGGTGGTTTTCCCCGGAACGGCCTAATCCTGGGCTCGGCGCTCACCGACCAGGTCAAACTCGATGGTGATGGGCTCCGCGACGCGCAGCGCACCGCCGAAGGCACTAAACGGTGTCAGTCCGAGCTGCGAGTGCCGCAGGATCAAGCGACCCTCGGCCCGGATCTGTCCGTCGCGACGTGTCACAGCGACCGGAACGGGGACGCGCGCCGTTCGATCGCGAACGCTGACCCGCAACGTGAGGATCGGGCGCGGTAACTCGCCGGTAACATCGGCCAAGGACACAGCGATGGCCGGGTAGCGCTTGGCCATGAGCAGCTCGGGCCCGAGCATATTGTCCCGCGTCCCCTCACGAGCCTGACTCGTCAAGTCGCTACCGAAGGCGCCACCCAGCGATTCCCTCACGGCCGGCGGGTCCATCTCGAGGGCTGCGACTGGGATGCGCAGATCGAGGCGAGCATCGTCGGGCCGGTCGGCATCCAGGACGAGGGCCCCTTGCCAGTCGCGCGCCACGATGACGTGACTATGCCCCTGACGCGCCATCGGACCGGCGCGATAGATATAGGCACGTAGCTTGGATCGGGCCGGATCGAGATCATAAACGGATTCGCCCTGCGCGGCCGCGCGCTCGTAGGCCGGCGCTGGGAACGCCGCGATCCCATCACCCCCCGGTGACGGGTTGCCGCCGTTCGTTTGGCAGCCCGTGACCATCGCCAGGATGGCGGCGTAAACGAGCCAACGACCAATGGTAAAAGCCATATTCGGCCAGCAATCCTCATTTTGGCCTTCGAGGTGGTCGCGTTGCCCCCTGCCCAGTGCGTCTGCGGCCAGGCAAGGCCGCAGTCGAGCCTGCAGGGAAGGTTTACGGCGTCCCTTGGCAGGGGGCAACGCGACCACGCGCCCTCCTGGGGATTACATAATCAGAATTGCTGATGTCCGGCTCCCGCGCTATGACACCGCGCCCTACCCGGTCTAAGATAGCGGGCCATGCCGCTACACACCAGCGAGAGATCCATGCATTACGAGCGCGATGCCATCCAGGACATGGCCGGCTACACCCCCGGTGAGCAGCCCGACTCCGGGGATGCCATAAAGCTCAACACCAATGAGAACCCCTACCCGCCACCCGAGGGTGTTACGGCGGCGCTGCGCGAGATCCCAGCGGAGGCCCTGCGTCGCTATCCGTCGCCGTCGTCGGCGGAGTTCCGAGCCATGGCCGCTGAGGTCCATAACCTAGCCAGCGAGCAGATCGTTACCACCAACGGTGGCGACGAACTATTGCGGCTGGCGATTACCACCTTCGTCGAGCCCGGCAGGCCCATCGGGGTCGCGGACCCCAGCTACTCGCTCTACCCGGTGCTGGCGGCCATCAACGACTCACCCGTGATCCGTGTGCCGCTGGCCGATAGCTGGCGGCCGCCCTCGGATTTCGCGCAACGGCTCAATGACCAGGGCGCCGCCCTGGCCTTCCTCGTTAATCCCCATGCTCCCTCGGGGTGCCTCCTCGACGCCGATACCATTGCGGCCATCGCCGAGCGCTTCCACGGCGTGCTCGTGCTCGATGAGGCCTATGTCGACTTCGTGGATCCCAGCCACGGGCACGATATACCCTCGCTGTTGGATCGACAGGACAACCTGCTGGTGTTGCGGACCATGAGCAAGGGCTATTCCCTCGCCGGCCTGCGACTCGGCTACGGGCTCGCGGCGCCGGGGCTCATCGAGCCCATGGCCGCCAAGACGCGGGATAGCTACAGCGTGGATGCCGTCGCCGAGCGCCTCGGTATCGCTGCCTTGGCCTATCGCCAAGAAGCGGCCAAGACCTGGCAGGCCGTACGCCACGAGCGCGAGCGCCTGCGCCGTGAGCTCGCCAAACGCGGCATGGCGGCCGATCCAAGCGAGGCGAATTTCGTCCTTGCCAGCGTGCCATCGCGCCTCGCTGGCGGTGCCGCCGCTCTGTATCAGGGCCTGCGTGAGCGCAACATCCTGGTGCGCCATTTCGAACACGAGCGGCTACACAGCAGCCTACGCATCACCGTGGGGACGCCGGACCAGAATGACCGGCTCCTCGCGGGGATCGACGATGTGCTGCGACACGGCGCCCACAGCGCCTGACGGCTCGCGCCTCAAAGGCCCAACTCCCCCTGCGCCATCGCCCCGTCGCGCTTGGATTCCAGGCGCCGACAGCGCCGCTGGGCCTCCAAGCCCGACAGCCGCCGTGCCCATGCCAGGGCCGTGCTCGGATCCCCCAGCCGGTGCTCATAGTGCTTGGCGATGGCCTCAATCGCCCGCTCATTCCCCTGCTCGGCCAGGGCGCGCCAGATACGCACCGCTGTATCGCGGTCCCCCGCGCGCCGCGCCAGCCGTGCCAGCTCCAGGCGCTCGGCATCGGCGAGGCACGCCTCGGCGTCGGCCAACAGATCCCGCGCCCGATCCTCGCTACCATGACGTAACCAGGCCCGCGCCGTCGCGGCGACATCGCCACCGTAGGCAAGCGGGGCCTGATGGGCGCCCAGCAGCGGCGGAAGAAGGCGCATCAGGCTGACTAGATCCTGCTCGTTATGACTCAGCACACCCGGAAGGCGCTGCGTGTCGCCACGATGGACGAAATCGAACCACGCCAGGGGCGCCTGATCACCGGGCAGATCGTCCGAGCGGTGCTCGCCGAGCAGCAGCGCCTCCGCCGTCGCCAGCCGACAATCGGGCCAACGCGTGGCGAACAGGCGCCGCATCGGGGCGAGTAGGTCCAAGTGCGCCAAGGCTGCCAGTGGCGAGGCCTGGCGATTGAGACAGGCGCGGTCGCGCAGCAGCGGTGCATCGAAGGATTTGCCGTTGTAGCTCACCACCAGCGATGCCGTTGCGGCCTCGGCCGACAGGCTCTGGTACAAGGCGGGCTCACCGCCGAAACCGGTCAGCAGATACTGCCGGCAGACGGGCCCGGCGGCCTCCCAGCGCAGCAGCCCCACCAGGAAGACGAGCGTGCCGGTGCCCCCAGCCAGCCCGGAGGTCTCGGTATCGACGAACAGCAGCGACCCGGGATCAATCTCGGACCGCTCCGGTAGCCCGGGGGCCGTCGTTAGAGCGGCGCTGAGCGCCTCGGTAGCGGCTGCCGAGACGGCGACCTCGCGGCACAGCAGATAGTCGCCAAGCACGCGGGCGCCTAGCCCCGCCGCCAAGGCATGCGGATCGACCGGCCTCTTGGCGTCGGGCGGTGCCGACGATCGGGGGCGACTACCCGCGCGGAGCCGTTCCAGGCGGCTCGCGACATCGCCCGCTGATGCCGAGGCTGGCTCGACACCGGATTCCCGCCGCAGGGTATTGAGCCTATCCTTGAGTGCCATCGCGCGCGAAACGCTCCAGCGCGGTCAGCGCCGCCGCCCGCGGCGAGAATCCGCGGCTCTCCTCGCTGGCCAGGATCGGGCCGACACAGGACGGACAGCCCTGCTCGCAACCGCAGCTCGCCACGAGCTCGTAGGCGTCCGCCGCCACGGCCGCGCGCTGATCGAAAAGCGGCGCGGACAGCCCCACCCCGCCCGGGTAGTTGTCGTAGAGGAAGACCGCGGGGCGGAACTCCCGCTGGGCCTCGGGATCGGCCTCGCCGCCGTCGAGGGTGCGCAGCTGGCCGCGCCCGCCCGGCCCGGTGGTGGCAAACCACTCCGCGTCGCCGTCCCCCACGGCGCGCCCCAGATCGCCGGGCTCAGCCATCAGCCGTAGGGCGGCGACGTGGTGCATGGCATAGGCCGCGCCCAGGAAGCCGTCGAGGGCCTGCTGACGGCTCGGGAAGGCCTCTGCTAGCGCCTCGGGATGGACTTGCCACCACACGGCCGTCGTATGCATCTCCTGATCGGGAAGGCTTATCTTGCCAAACCCGATGTTCTCGTGGCTGTAGTACCGGATCTTCTTATAGCCTGGGATGCGGCGCACCAGATGCACCTCGCCGCGTGAGGTATCCGTATCCGCCGCCGTCTCGGACTCAAAGTTCTCCAGAATCTTGAGGCGGGTGTAATCGATGGCATCGGTGTAGTAATCCACCGGTGTCTCGCGGACATAGGCCTTGCGACCGTCCCAGTCCAGGTACTCGACCTGGTACGGCACCGCCTGGATCAGATAGATCGCGCCCTCGTAGAGCGTCTCCGGGGCACTAGCGTAATCGACCTCCGCGATGATCCGACGACCGCCCTCGGTCTGGTCTACGACCACGAAGTTACCCTCGGCCACGGAGCGCAGGCTGACGCTATTTGCCGGATAGCTATCCTCCGTCCAGTGCCAGGCATCACCCTCGCGGTGGAGCACCCCCTGCTCCGCCAGGTACTCGAGCAGCTCCTCCAGGGGCTCACCGCCGAAGCATTCCCCGCGTTGGAAGGACAGCTCGAAGGCGGCGCAGCGGACGTGATCCAACAGGATCAGCAACTGATCGGGATCGATCCGGGCATGCTCCGGGGAAGCCCCCGTAAAGAAATCGGGATTGCGAACGATGTACTGATCCAGGGGCTGGCTGCTCGCCACCACCACCCCGAGCGAGGCGCGATTTCGCCGCCCCGCCCGCCCGATCCGCTGCCAGGTCGAGGCAATCGTCCCCGGGTAGCCATTGAGCACGCAGACATCCAGCGCGCCGATATCCACGCCCAGCTCGAGCGCCGACGTCGCCACCACGCAATCCACATCGCCGCTACGCAGCTGTTGCTCTGTGCGGCGCCGCTCGGTGGGCAGATAGCCGCCTCGGTAGGCCGCCACCCGGCTCGGGCGCCGCGGATCGCTATCAAACGTATCCTTCAAGTACTTGGTCAGGATCTCGACCATGATCCGTGAGCGCGCGAAGATAATGCCCTTGAGCCCGCGCGCCACTGCCGAGCGGGTAATGCGCGTCGCCTGGGAACGTGCTGAGGCCCTGATGCCGAGATCGGCGTTCACCACGGGCGGATTCCACAGGAGTAGATGCTTCTCGCCACTGGGCGCGCCGCTATCGGTGATCGCGGTTACCGCATCGCCGGCAAGCTGCTGGGCGAGCTCGGCGGGATTGGCAATGGTCGCCGAGGACAGGATGAAAATGGGCTCCGAGCCGTAGAACCGGCAGATGCGGCGCAGCCGGCGCATGACGTTGGCCACATGGGCGCCGAAGACGCCGCGGTAGGTGTGGAGCTCATCGATAACCACATAGCGCAGCGACTCGAAGAACTGCGCCCACTTGGTGTGATGCGGCAACACGCCCTGATGGAGCATATCCGGATTGGAGACCACGATATCGCCCTTGGTGCGTACCGCCTGACGGGCATCCCCGGGTGTGTCGCCGTCGAAGGTGTAGGCCCGGATCCCCAGCTCGGCGGCCTGATTGAGCTCCACCAGCTCGGCGACCTGATCCTGGGACAGGGCCTTGGTAGGAAAGAGATAGAGGGCCTTGGCCCCCGTCTCGAGGGCATCTTGGATCACGGGCAGGTTATAGCACAGCGTCTTGCCCGAGGCCGTCGGCGTCACCACGACGGTATGCTGGCCCGCGCGGATCGCGTCCCAGGCAGCGCGTTGATGGCTGTAGAGCTGCTCCAGCCCCCGCTGGCGCAGCGCCTCCTTCAACCGGCCATCAAGCTCGTCCGGTAACGGCTCGTAGCGCGCCTCCCGGCCAGGCACCGTTAGCTCGCCCGTGATCCGATCCGAGTACTTGGCCTTGAGTTGGGCCGCCAATCGCCGGACGGGGTCACCGAAATCCGGGCTGACGACATTGTCCGGAGCCGACGCCATGCGCTATGTTCTCCCTATGTTCTCGCTCAATGCTAGGCCAGCCGTGCCGCGGGCACAACCATGACCGCCCTGACCCGCCGCCAATCCGAGATCCTGGCCTTCCTACAGGATGCGGCCGATGACGGCGAGCCCGCCCCGACACTGGATGAGGTCTGCCGGGCATTGGGGTTGCGATCCCGCGGTTCCCTGCACAAGCACGTCCAGGCCCTGGTAGAGGCCGGCTATCTCGAGCCCCTGGAGGGCAGACGCCGGGGCCTGCAATTGTGCGCGAGCGCCGGGCGGGAGCGGGATACCCTGCCGCTGCTCGGACGTATCGCCGCCGGGCGGCCGCTGGCGCCTGCCGAGCGCGCGGAGCCCGTAACGGTCCCCGATTGGCTGCGCGGCCGCGGCAACGGGTATGTCCTCGAGGTCCACGGCGACTCCATGAACGAGGACGGCATCCTCGACGGCGATCTGGTGGTCGTGGATGGCGAGGCGCGGCCGCGCGACGGGCAGGTTGTGGTCGCCCTCATCGACGACACCGAGGTAACCCTCAAACGCCTAGAGCGATACGCTCACGGCGTGCGCCTCCACCCCGCTAACGCCAATCACTCCCCCATGGAGCTCAGCGCCGAGCGCGTCGCCATCCAGGGCGTGGTCGTCGGTCAGATGCGGCGCTATTAGCTCAACAGGGCGCGCGCAGAAACGTTCCATCGGTTTTTATCCGGGTACCTAGAAACGATTACTAAAGCACCCCGCAAAAGATAGGCCCCTGGCCGTTTCTACGGATAGTTGCTGGCCTAACGATATCGGTGCCTAGCCGGGCGGCGCCTGCCCGACCCGGGCCTGAGGTTATTCGCCAACCAGCCACTCGACCCGATACCCGGCGCGATCGGGGTCGGCGGCAAGCTCGTCGCTGAGACAGGCCAGCGCCGAGCGCAGCTGCTCGTCCAGTTGCCACGGTGGATTAACGATGGCGAGCCCGCATCCCGCGAAGCGTGCGCCGACGTCCCGCGGCCAGGGCCAGAGCTCAGCCGTCAGGATGCGCGGTATACCGGCGGCGGCTAAGTTCTCTTTAAAGCTCGCCACCGCGGCCTCGTCCTTGAGGGGATACCACAGCGCGAACACGCCATTCGCCCAGCGGGCGTGCGCGGTGCGTAGGCCCGAGACGAGTCGGTCGAACTCCCCGGGCTGCTCGAAGGGGGGATCAACGAGGACGACACCGCGCCTCTCGCTCGGCGGTAGCAGGGCCTTAAGGGCCTCATAGCCGTCACGCTCATGGACGGCAACGCGCTCATCGGCCTCAAAGCCGTCTCGAAGCTCATGGGCCGCCGCGGCTAGCGTCTCGCAGAAGGCGGCCCGGTCTTGGGGCCTAAGCAACGACTGCGCAACGCTTGCGGACCCGGGCAGCACGCGCGGCTGGCTGGACTCTGTATTACCGGGCCATTCGTGAACGAGGGCGACATGGGCCGCGACGCCCGCGTCCAAGCCATTACGATGCCAGAGGCGGCCGATGCCATGGCGCCATTCGGCCGTGCGCGACGCCGCCTCACCGTCAAGGGCGTACTCGGGGCGCCCCGCATGTGTATCGAGGTAGAAGAAGGGTTTGGGCTTACGATGCATGGCGCCGAGCAATAGGCGCAACGCCACATGCTTAAACACGTCGGCGAAGTTACCGGCGTGGTAGTCATGGCGATAGTTCACAGCGGCTCCCGGCCGATCAGAGGTCTTGGGGCAGAACAAGCATCCCCTGCATTACCTCGACGGCGCGTCCGCCGACGCGGACGCCGTGGATATCATCCCGATCGCCGACGACCTCAACCTCCGCGTAGCCAGGCCGATCCATCCAGTGCCCCTGTTGCGCGACGAACCGCGGCTGCCGCAGCAGCCCGTAGGCCCACAGGTAAGCGGCCATGCCACCGGTAGCCGAGCCAGTAAAGCTATCCTCGCGCCAGTCGGGTGGCACACCGAAATGACGCGCGAAGGTATCGCCGGTACGGGTAACCCCCTCGGGGGTGAACAGATGGGCGCTAAAGAAATCCCCAAAGGCGCGCAACTCATCGTAATGATGCGGCCGCAGGCGGGCCCGCCGCAACGCATCGTGGCCAGTGATGGGCACCATCAACTGCGGCGTACCGGTACTAACCGTCACGATGGGCAGATCGTCACGGATCGCCGCCGCCGGCAGACTGAAGGCCTCGGCCACCTCCTCCGGCTCATAGGCCCGCAGGAAATCGGGCCGGGGCTGGGTCATGGTAATCAACGGCGGACTGTCCGGGGATCCGGCGACCTCGACGGTCACGATACCCGCCTGCAACTCGAGGCTAACGGAGCAGCGATGCTCGGCCATGGTGAGGCGCTTGCTGGCGAGCAGGCCATGGACCGCCGCGATGGTCGGGTGCCCCGCCAGTGGGATCTCCTCACCGGGCGTGAAATAGCGAGCGCGGACATCGGCGCGCTCGGAGGCCATGAGGAACGCGGTCTCGGAATGGTTCAGCTCGCGCGCGATCTGCTGCATCGTCCGAGCACTGAGCTCGTCGGCGTCGAAGACCACCGCGCACGGATTGCCGCCGAAGACCGTATCGGTAAAGGCATCAATCTGGAGTAGCGGCAGGGCCTGCATGATCCATCCCTTATGTTGTCAGCCATGGGGCTTCAACGGTGAACCCGGCGGACCGCCAATGAAAAGTACGAATCGCCTCGCCGCCACGACCTCCTCGGGCTCGTGCGGGCTTGGCCACCAGGGAGACGCTGAACAATTCACGCGAGCCTCTGGCCGCTGAGCGCACGCAAGCAAGGCGCGGGGTACCGCGCTAGGCCTCGTCGTTCAGTCAGGCTTTACGACGCCGCCGTGGCGCGCAGAGGCCCACGAGAATTATTCAGCGTCTCCCTGGCCATCGACGTAGCCGGTCGTCTCAAATACTGTATTAATAAACAGTATTCAGCCAACGTAGCCCGATGGCCTCGACTAGCATACCAACCTACGCCGAGCTGCATTGCGTCAGTAATTTCAGCTTCCTCCGCGGCGCCTCGCACCCGGAGGAGCTCATCCGCACGGCCGCCGAGCTCGGCTATCGGGCTCTGGCGATAACGGACGAGGCCTCCTTGGCGGGGATCGTGCGGGCCCATACGGCGGCTCGGGCGGTTGAGATCGATCTCATCATCGGCAGCGAGATTCGCCTCGAGGATGGGCCGACACTGGTCCTGCTCGCCCCCACCCGGCGCGCCTATGGCCAGCTCGCCGCCCTCATCAGCCTAGGGCGCTCGCTGGCGACCAAGGGCTCCTACCGACTGACCCGCGCTGACCTCATCCATGCCGTGCCGGATTGCCTCGCCATTATGCCGATCACTGGCGCGACATCCGACGAGCACGCGGACTGGTTCGCCGATAACTTTTCCGATCGTGGTTGGCTCGGGCTGACGCTGCTTCGGGACGGCGCCGATAGCGTGCGCCGTCAGCGCTGCTGGGCGCTACATCGCCGCACCGGCCTGGCCGAGGTCGCCTGCGGGGATGTCCATATGCACTGCCGCGGCCGACGTGCCCTGCAGGATCTATTGATCGCGATCCGGCGCGGCGTCGCCATCTCTCAGACCACGGCCTCACTGCATGCCAACGGCGAGCGCCATCTGCGTCCGCGCCAGCGGCTTGGGACACTCTACCCCGCCGACGCCCTCGCCGAGGGCGTTCGGATCGCCGATCGCTGCCGATTCACGCTCGACGAGCTGCGCTACGAGTACCCCGAGGAGTTGGTTCCCGCTGGCCATACAGCGACGAGCTGGTTGCGACACCTCACCGAGCTCGGTGCCGCCGAGCGCTGGCCACAGGGAGCACCGGCGACGATACGCGAGCAGATCGAGCGCGAGCTCGACCTCATCGCCGAGCTCGGTTACGAGCCCTATTTCCTCACCGTCCGGGATATCGTCGTATTCGCCCGCGAACGCGGAATCCTCTGCCAGGGGCGCGGCTCCGCCGCCAACTCGGTGGTCTGCTTCTGTCTCATGATCACGGATGTCAATCCGGCAACCATGGAGCTACTGTTCGAGCGCTTCATCTCTCGCGAGCGCAATGAGCCCCCCGACATCGACGTCGATTTCGAGCATGAGCGTCGCGAGGAGGTCATCCAGTACATCTACCGCAAATACGGCCGTCATCGGGCGGCGCTCGCGGCGACTGTCATCTGTTATCGCCCCCGTAGCGCGCTGCGCGATGTCGCGCGGGCCATGGGGCTGCCAACGGATCAGGTCGACCGCCTGGCCAAGGCCGTTAACGGCTGGGACGGCG
>Ga0207714_1000979_pt1 | contig 19119 bp, 18 predicted proteins | sample PonA232FremontCA_2_FD_187270 | JGI IMG/M metagenome (GOLD analysis project Ga0207714, IMG submission 187270) | Marine sediment microbial community from Fremont, CA, USA - Pond A23 Sediment 2 (SPAdes) | ecosystem: Environmental > Aquatic > Marine > Unclassified | place: USA: Fremont, California...
TGGGCGCGCCGGACAAGCTGATGGGGAAGATTTTCGTCCACGAGGAAGTCAGGCATCTAGGCGACGGCCTCTTCGACACGACTCATGCGAGCAGCGAAGTGCAAGGCCTGCTGAATGTCCGCCCGCTCAAGATAAGGATACGCCTCCAGGAGGTCCTCTACAGAATCCCCCTCCGCAATCGCGTCGACGATCACGTACACGGGAAGACGGGTGTCTCGCACCACGGGCTGTCCCGAGAGCACGTCGGGATTGCTTTCAATCCGGTCGAGCGGCTTTGCAGACATAAGATGGACGATGATTCGTGGATATGCAGGTGCTAATACCTGCCGTGTTCAACAAGGTTCAACACGTACCAAGCGAAACACTGTCTTCCTTCGAGGTGGAGAATATTACGCAACGGTCAGCCGACTTCGTCACATGAACCGAAGAAAATCAGGAGCTGGACGCTCTCCGAGAAGCCACTCGTACGCCTGCGTCATCCGCCGCCCCACCGCCGGCCACGTGTAGGTCGATTCCACGAGATCGCGCCCCCGCGCCCCCATCGCGTCGCGGGTCGCGTCCGACTGACGCAGCGCCGTCGCGAGCGCCTCCCGGATCGCGTCGGGCTCGGGGTCGACCCACCAGCCACAGTCGTGCGTCTCCAGGCCCTGCCAGGGCGCGCCCGTCGTCGTGAGTGCCGGCACCCCGGCCGCCAGCGCTTCGGCCACCACGATCCCAAAGTTTTCGCTGTGCGTGGGCAACACGAACAGGTCGGCGGCGGCGTACTTGTGCCACTTGTCCGCGTCGTCCACCGGCCCGGAAAAGACGACCTCGTCATTGAGATCCAACTGGGCGGCCTGATTCTCTAACTCGGCGCGGTGCCCGTTCTCGCTGGGCCCCACCAGCTCCAGCGTCCACCCCTCTGGACGGAGGTCGGCCCACGCGTCCAGCAGCATGGGCAATCCCTTCTTCGGGTGGATGCGAGACAGAAAAAGCGCCCGCTTTTCGTCGGGCGCTGGATGATCGGGCATGGCCTCCGGCAGCTCGACGCCATTGGGCACCACCGCGGCGGGCTGGGTCATGCCGAGCGTCCGCAGGTTGTCGACTTCGGCGGGGGCCGTGGCGTGGAAGAGCGAGGCCTGTCGGAAGACGTGCTTCTGATACAGGTGCCAGGCGGCCTTTTTCTTTCCCGCCTGGTGCGAGAGAGACCAGTCCGTCATCATGCCATGCGGTGTTGTGACGAGCGGCACGTTGGCGCGACGAGCAACCCAGGCGCCCATGCAGTTACTAGGAAGCCACACACCATTGTCGTGAATAATATCGGGCTGTACATCGACGACGACCGACCACAGGCGACGGTAGAACTGCAGCGGGCTCCGGAGCGTGCCTTGCAGCCCGGTATTTTCCTCAATGGTATGCACGTGGACGTCCCCGCTCGGCAGGATCGGCTCCTGATCGGGCGTCGGGTCCACGGGGACGGTCGTCACCAGGTGCACCGTCACGCCCTCCGCGTCCAGGGCCTCGCAGAGCGCCGGGACGCTGCGGGAGGTGCCGCCGTGGTCGGCGCGGGTGCTGGCAATGGTGTGGAGAACAGTCAAGAGAACGGGAGCTTAACGAAGCGGAAAGAGATTCCCTTGTGTTGCGGCTTCTATAACAGGCTCGGAATGACGGCGGACGACGGACGGCAGACCGCAGAACGAGCACGGAGATGGCCCGACGCACTGAAACCGAAGCAGTCGCGCTCAGGAATTGAGAAGCTGATCATAGACCTCCAGAAACCGCTTTCCCGTCGCCTCCTTCGAGAAGTGCTCCTCCACACGCTCGCGCCCCCGCCGTCCCATCTTGTTCGCCCGCTCGGGGTTCGACAAAACGTCCTGCATGGCATCTGCAAGAGCCTCGACGTCGCCGACCGGAACGAGGTGACCGGTCTCTCCATCGAGCACCGTCGTGGACGGCCCGCCGCACGCCGTGCTCACCACAGGCCGCCCGCTCGACATGGCCTCCAGGATCGTGAGCCCCAGTCCCTCCTCGTCCGACGACACGACGTACAGCGCCGCGTTCCGATACAACTCGGCCAGCTCGTCCTGCGACACGTCACCGTGAAACATGACAGCGTCCCGCACCCCCAGCGCCGCCGCCCGGTCCCACACCTCATCGGACGGGGCCGAGCGGCCCGCCAGCACGAGACGCGGCGGATCGTCCCTCTGATCGTAGAGCCGTGCATACGCCTCGATCAGCAGCCGCACGTTCTTGCGGGGGTCTTCGAATCGACCGACTGACAAGAGGTAGTCGCCCCCGGACGGCGAGCGGCCCGGGGTAAACTGGTCGATGTTCACGCCCGGCGGGGCGAAGACCACGTCGTCCGGCGACATGTACTCGGCCAGATGGTCGTACATCCACTGGTTCTCGACGAACGCGGCGTCGACGTGCCGGAGCGCGGTATGATCGAGACGGTCAGTGACCTGCGCCATCAGTCGGCGCCAGATTGATACGGGACGCCAGCCAGCATCGAGCGCAGAGGCCCGCTCCTCCCGTGCCAGGGTGGCCACCTGCAGGGCCACCGGGACGTCGACGGACCGAGCCACGTGCACCCAGGCCGGCGTCCCCGCCACGACCTGCACCAGGTCGTAGCGGTTCAGACGTTCCGTGAGGGCCCGGCGGGGCTGGTAGCGAAAATACTCGATCTCCGACGCGACGACCCCGACGTGCTCGTACGACACACCTTCATTCAATTCCGACTGGACCTGCACGCCTTGCGTCCACGTCCGGGGATCATGGAGGAAAACGCTCGCCCGATCGCTGGCCCCGAGGGCTAGGGAAAACACGTCGGCTTCGTAGCGTTCGGCTTGTCCGATCACGTCCCGCAGAAACCTCGCCACCGTCGTCACCCCACCAGAGGCCGAATAGTCGGGTACTACAATCGCAATACACGACGATCCAGTCACAGAATCACTCCTATTTCGCTTCGTATATATTGGTTTCGTTTTCGTCCTGCAGTCGACGGCCTGTCGTCCGTGGTCAAATTGCACCACTACGGATTGGTCACGACTTCCGGATCATTCGCGAAACGCTCGTAGAGCGTCTCTGCTGCCGACAGGGTGTCCTGAAGCGCTGCATCTGTTTGCAGTTGCTCGTTAAAGTCCGCACGTGTCTCTTTTTTCAGCCCAGTCCGACGCTCGCTGGGCCCGGCGTGGTACCCTTGTCTCGAATGCACCTCCGCTACATTCTCCGGAGTGTGATCGAAGCGCGCGAAGTTGGTCCCAAAGCGGTCGTTCACACGCTCGATCACGTCTCCCATGTCCTCCACGACGGCTCCGAGGAGGGCTACGAGCATTCTGTCGCGGTGGGAAATTAGCGACCGGTAGAAGATATCCCAGGCCCACAAGTGGTCCTGAAAGGAGACTCGTTGGGCCGGATCCTCGGCGTTATGCTCTTTTTCCTGTACTTGCTTGCTGAGCGCAACAACAGAGACCACAGCATCCTTCGGATTCCGAATGAGCACCAGCGTTGGAATCCCCCACTCACAGGCCCGCATCGCATTGGCGGGGACATGCGTGTGGTGGGCAACCCGGAGTGGTGACGACTGCGCATGCTCGACGGCCCCTACGGTAAAGCTATTGCCCGAACGCGGGAAGCCTTCAATACAGAGGTCGGTCGACCGGGTCACGAGCAAGTCGTCAAACGCGGGCCGCGGGCGGAAGATCGGAAAGAACAGCCACGGCCGCGCCCCGATGAATGTCTTCGCCCGGTGGCGGAGGGGACGTGTCCAGCGCTGAACGTCTAAGGCGTTTGCCATTTGGCGATGATCTCTAACTCTGTTTGGTGCTTCGTTCTGACACGACGGCAGACCGCGGTCGGCGATCACACAGTCAGAGAGGGGAATCCTCATTGTCACACAGCGGAGGCTTCGCCGAAAAACAGCGGGCCGCCGTCGGCACGTAAAGTTATGACCTCGTTTGACTCAGCCCCGGTCGACCGTCGTCGCAACAAACTCTTTTCTCTGGACGCAATACTTACCTACTGCCTTCGACCACCGACGCCAGCACATCCGTCACCCGGTCCCGGTAGGCCGCCCACGTGTAATCTTGTGCGGCGTTGACCGCTGTTTTCTGCATACCCGCTACTTGTTCAGGGTGCTCTACACACCACTGCATCTGTGCGGCCAGGGCGTCGACATCCCCGGCGGGGACGACCCATCCGCTCTCGCCTTCTGTGAGGAGCTCCCTGGCCCCCACGTGCTCACTGACCAGCGCCGGAAGCCCGGTCGCCATCGCCTCCACCACGACACGACCGAAGGAGTCATGCCGTGAGGGGAGGACAAGCACATCGGCCCGCTGCATGGCCTGAACGAGCGCCTCTCGGCCAAGATACCCCAGTTGCTCCACCGTGGACGGGGCGTCTCGGAAGAGCGCGTCGTCGATATCGCCCGCAAACTGAATTCGGTGTGGCACGCCGGCTGCATGCAGGGACTTCGACGCCGCGAGCAGCGTGTCCGTCCCCTTCCGCCGCCCGGCATGGCCCACAAATAAGAACGTGAGAGAATCGTCGCCGGGCTTCCGAAACGGATCGGGCGGAGAAAAATCCGACAGCTCGGCCCCCATTGGCACCGACGTCACCTTCTCGTCGGGCACGCCGGCCTCCACGTAGCTCTCGCGTGCCAGTTCGGACACCGTCAGTACGTGATCGGCACGCTCAATTTCCCGATCCTTGTGGGCGTTGATTCGAGCGTGGGCGTCGTCGGGTTCCACCGGCTCGTAGACGGTATCTTGCCACTGGTGGTGAAAACTGGCCGCATCAAGGATCGTCGTCGTGCCCTGGTTCTTCGCCGCCCGAAAGGCATGGAGGGCCGCATTTTCATAGCAGACAACCGCGTCGACATCGCCTGGCAAATCCAATGCACACCAGCGGTCGAACCAGTGCATGGCGCGGTGCTGCCACACGACGGCGCGCTCCGGTGCACACAGAAGATTCCCCCCCCGCCGCACGAGGGGCTCGACGTAGCAGTGCCGCACGCGGTCGGCAGGCAGATTCAGCGTGGGCTGGGGACTCAACCGGACCAGTAGCCGATACAGCGATCCCTTCCCCTCCGGCGAGGCCGATGGAACACCCGTCCAGTAGCCTGTCAGCCTTTTCCTCTCGTGAAGAGCCCGTGCCAACTGGTGGGAATGCTGTCGGCCGGGGTGCGTGACGAGGATGTTCATCCCAATCAACAGAGATTAAGCTGCATGATGCCTCCGAATCGTGCCGAGAACGCGACAAAATTGTCAGATCGCGTATTACGTGCTCTCCAACAATGGTTGGTCTCCAATGATCATCTGGCCGGTAAGCACGTCTTCCGTTTGCTCTGCCACACCTTTCAGATGCCGTCTTGCAATCTGACGCGCATCGTCTGAAACGGGCACGTCGTCCCGCGACGAATTCTGATTCACCGAGTCGCCTCGGACCTGGCTGGAAATCGATTCGACATTCAGAAACTCGGCGAGTTCGGTAATGACCTCTTCGGTTCGCTGAAACAAGACCGGCGACGCGACGACGCGAATCTGATCGGGATCGAAATGCTTGAGCCAGCGCCGGAGCTGTACGTCGTACAGCGAGCGTCGCAGGTAGCTGCGATAGATGTGCTCCGAATCAAAGTAGAGCGGATTTTCGAACCGCGCTAAGTACGACGAATCTTCTGTAAGGTCGAGTCGCTCGGCATCAGTTCGGAAGGCCGTTTCTGCCGTTCGCGTCTCCAGGCCAATCTGACGCATCCACTTGTACTGCGAAATTGCCCGGTCTACTGGGTCTCGGAGGACGACGACCAGCTTCACATTCGGAAGTGATTCGGCGACACGCTTCGGAACTGCGGGATGATACAAATAATATGGACTCGTCTCAAAATTCTTTTTCTTCGTATTCGAGTCGCTTCCTAACGGAACGAAGAACTTCAAGTACCAGCGAAGGCTCCGGTAATACTTGTTGTCGAAATAATGCACCTCTTTTTGGAGCGGGCTTTCCTCCGCGCTTGTGTAGGTCGAAAGATGATCGTGCAGAAATGTGGATCCTGCACGCTGAGCGCCAATCACGAGAAACGACGGAAGCGTCCCGGACTCTCGAACCCAGAGCCGCGTATCCGGCCACAGGAGTCGACTGTAGCGGAGATATTTGGACTCCTTCACCCATCTCTTCGCTGTTCTCCGCATCCATGCCCCGTCCATAAAAGACATAATCGCCTCAGTTTATGATGTGACAGCGATTATCAATCTCCATTCTCTTACCGAGGCCTTAAGCTGGACGGACTCATGGTGGTCATTGCTCTTCTAGCATTGGACACATGCTGTATGCTCCACATGCCCAATACAGCGCCGACGGTTACCCAGTACAAGGCACTGGATACCACATTGTACACCACCGGCAAGAGCAAATAAGAGAGCAGGACACAAAAGGCCGTTCCACCGACAATGAACTCAACGGGACGCCGGCTCTCTCGCACAACACGTGTGGCGATGTATAGAAACGAGAGCTTCATGGCGGTGAGAACGAGCCACCCCAACGCTCCCAACTCCACAAAGATACGCAGGACTCGATTGTCGCCCCCAATCCATCCCTCCCAATTCCCGGAAATGAAGGCGGAGGCAACCTGGTGATTGGTCCCCACCCCGTATCCGAGCAGCCCCCCTTCTTCCAAACCTGAGATAGGTCCCATCAACAACCCCAGCATACGGCTTTCCGCCTCACCCGTACTTTCGGCTCGTTCCGCCAGTGCTTCCCATCCCCGAAGAAAGATACTGTCCCCGAAACTTTGTGAAACCACAATGCCTGCGAGCACGGCTACCGCAAGAAAGCGAAGCCACTGCCCGCGGGATCGCATGACGAGGAAAAGTGCCGCCAGGCCTCCTACTACGATGACAACCGGACTCCGCGACCCCGTCATGGGAAGAACAATTGCGGTTCCTCCTAACAAAATACTCCCCAGAATGGAAAGCCTCCGGCGACTCCACTGCAATCCGGCGAGCACGATGCTTGCCCCCAAGACAGCATTGAACTGGAGGTACGGAGTAAAACTTCCAATGTAGGGGAACGTCCCAGTAATCCGAGCAAAACTCTCCACTTTGGCCACATTTGTCGTGGCCTGCACGTACTTGTTGATCCAGGCCGTGGGTGGCTGTAAAAACTGATAGACGCTTAGTGCCACTATCGGGACACACAGGAGCAGAACATACCCCCATAGAAAGCGAAGCATCTGGCGCTCTGTGACCTGCACAAGGAGGGCCGGGACTAAAATTACCAGCGGCAGGTACGCCAAGTGGGCCTTCAATCCAAGCGCACTTACAAACAGGCTCGGCTGACGTAGATTGAACGCCTGAAGCAGAACGACAATCACATAGGCTCCCAGCAGAATTGGTGCCCACGTGGAATACAGCGGGCGAGGAAGCTCCAGGGGATTTCGCTTCAGAGCATACAGTCCATATCCTCCCCAGAGCACCACGTCTTTTAGAAGGAAAAGAATTGTCTCTTGACTGGGAAGGACCCATTTGCGCAGGGCGCCGTCTACGATCACCAGCAGAAAAAACAGCCCCAACAGGTACACCCACATTGGGAACTTCTGCAGAGGTTGGTCCGGCTCCTTACCTTTCGTACCTATCATGCTCTCAGGTCGTGCAGCTCTGGATACCCACAAGCGGTCGCGAAGGGTTTTGTCAGAACTTTGACAAGACGGGCGATCACCCCAGGAAGATGTTGCCGCCAACTTTCGTCGTAGTAAATTTCTTCTTCGGACTCCCGCCAGCGCATCATATTTCCCGACAAAGCGTGGTTTTCGTATTCTCGGAAGGTGTTTACCAGCGCCGGATCGTAATTTAGACCCAGCCACTCCCCTAGATGCTGCATTGTCTGCTTCGGCTGTTGCGCGAGCTCATCGTACGTTACGCGCCGCACGTTCTCGTCGAAGATGCTCTTGTTCACGACGCTCGTAATGATGGCATTCTCGATGATCCAGCGTCCGGTGTAGCGGAGTACTGCCGTTACGTTGGTCGGATCATTCTTCGTCATGGAATAGACGAACGCCCGGGGATCTTTGACCAGATGAATGGCCCGGGTCTTGAAATATCCTGAGTGCTGGAGCCAGAAGAGCCGGTAGGGATCCTTCGAGTTGTCTACCAGCCACTGGATATCGTTTCCGGTCCGTTCGCCGGCCTCCTCACGAACGGTCTCGAAGTACCGGGCATTATTGGCGCCGTACTCCTGCACGGCCGGGCGCCACTTGTCGCTAATCTCGTTGCGGAAGATGTCTGGAAGTAAATTCCAGCGAAGGACTTTGCCCACCTGTGCGATGTTGCGGAAGTATCCGACGTGGTACCCCTCAATCTCCAGCGGGATGTCATTGAGCACGGCCCGCCAGAAGTCGTCTTCCTCGACGGGTTGCCCGCACCCACAGGGCGCCCGGCGGTTGCGGAGCTCCCACGGAAGATTCTGCGCTTCTCCGAGCGTCCAGACGCTCGGATGTGCACCGAGCAGGAGGTCGAGCAGTGTCGACCCGCTGTGACCGTTGCTCGCAATGTACACGAGAGGGATCTGAGGGATCACGAGAAGTCAAGATTGCACTGTGAAAAGACGGTGCGATTGATAGCTTGCAAGAAATGACGGGCTGATAAACGAGAATGCATTTGTTCGGAATACAGGGAAGAAATCGCTTCACTCATTTCTCTCATCTTCTGCTCGGTAAGCACCTGAGTAGACTCCGACAACGTAGACCACCGGAAGAAATGCGTTCCCTCCTCGTAGGGACTCGGGTCCCCTCCTTCGTCTTCATCGATTAGCACGAATGGCATTCCGTGGCTCGCAAAGGCTGCGACTCCTCCCGATTTCGACAATCGAGATGATGGATACGAAATTAATCCGAGAGAAGAGCTGGAAAGCGTTTCAGAGATCCTTTCGGCGGGAAGTATGCCATGGTATGTGAGCCACTCTCTAGCAAGACGGTTGTCGTCCTCTAACGGGCCAATATCAATTACCTCCCCAAATTCGTGGGTATTAACTAGTTGGTGGAGTACATCTGGGTTTTCCCGATAGATGCGATTTTTCTTTCCCCCGAACATAACAACGCGAGCAGTCCTACTCTCGAAATCCGCTCCCCCTTCGGGCTCGCCTACATTCGAAAAGACAGGATGAACGGTCAGTTCTTGATCATTGGGCCCAGTGTATCGGCTTACCCACTGTTTCGCACTCGCTCTGTTCGTACATACATGCTGCGCCAATCTCGACAGTTGGATGGCGACGAATCGCTGCGGCACTGAATACCAGAATGCCGACGTCCACGGCGGTCCTGTTGCGTACAGTTCGTGGAGCATTACAATGAGCGGTAGTTTTTCAGAACCACATACCCGCATCAACCCATGTAGCAACCACCACGGGACACCGTTTAACGCGTATCCATAATTCGCATATTCCAATAACACTACAGCCGGCCCTTTTGCCTCCCCCGCCAGCTCCTTGATCGTCTCGGCCAGAGTTCCCGTCGAACACTTCCCGCTCAGATTCACCGACGGAAAATTAACCTCAATCTTATTGCGAGACTGATTGCCGGCGTGGACCAGCACCGGCTCCACGTCCCTGTCGGACACCTCCACCAGCCGACGGGACAGGATGGCGGTGTAGTCCGCCACCCCACCCACCGTCGGCGGGAGTTCGGGGGCAATGTGAATGCAACGAACCATAGAGACGCAGCCCTGTGCGCTCGTTATTCAGCGGGCACGGTGATGTCCAGTTGCTCCAGCAGCTCCGGCTGGTCGGACAGGGCCACACGGGCAAATTTGCGGTAGTCGGCCAGCCAGTCGGCAAAGGCGCGGCGGGCATCGTCCCGGTCCCGGGTGGCCTGTTGAGCTTCGGCCTTCTCGCGCTCCTGCGTCTGGTCGAGCCCCTCCAGCTGGTCGAGCGACGTCTGGGCCTGCGTGACCGTCTCCGCATCCCCCCCGCGCTCCGCCAGCGTGCTCTGGAGGTTCTCGTCTCCGGCAATGGTATCGTAGAAGCGACGCGCCTCCTGCACGTACTCCGCAAACGCATCGGGGCGGTTGCCCGTGATGCCCAGCCGCTCCTGCGTCCCGTCGTCGAAGATGATGCGGCTGATTTTGACGTGCGGCATGTAGGTTTCGCTGTGGAAGGCGTCCCACGCGTCGTTCAGGGCGTCGGTCGCGCTCTGCTGCTCGCCGTATTCGGCCTGCCGCGTTTGTACGGCCTCCTCGTACGCATCGTAGAGCGTCTGGCCCTGCTGCATCGCGGCCTCATCGTACCCCACGGTCGCCATTGCATCTGCAATGGGCTGCTGTGTTGAGTTTTCGAGGACGCGGGCGCCGAGGGTAAGCAGTTCGTCGTTCGAGAGTTGATAGACAGACATGGGAATCAAAGGGATCTGAATGAAAGGATCGAAGGCACGCCGCCGGATGAGAAACGGAAGGGGAAGCGTGCGAAAGGACTCCGCCACAACGGAGTGACACAGACATGAAGCGTTTCGCTTGTCAGCGGAGATCTATCTACACGGTAGCCGGTGCCGAACAGGAATGCAAAGGGCAAACCAACGATCATCCTGATCCAAAATGGACGTATGAACACCTACCGTGCGACGTTACTCGCATTGCCCCGGGAAGCGGCGCATCTACCGAGGGGAGTCAACCGGACAACCCGTGTAAAAACCAATGTGCTCCCTCTAAACATCGTTGACTCGCCGCTATCAATCGGTCTTCCGCGACTAACCATCGGTTCCTCGCCCCTCCCAATCAGGAACCCGATGCTACCAGACGTTCCTCCGTGTGGGACCCCGATGGGACGGGGCGGGGCCTCGAATGACAGAAGCGGGGGATAAACCTTTACACATGGGTGCCCGGGTTCGATGGGTTACACTGAAGACGTGAGGACGCCTCCAAGGCAGTCTTGACTTTTGCTAATCAATGGGTGTATCCTCCGAGGGGATAGCCGACCCTCTCTGACGGGTCAGCGTCGGTGTTTTACACACGTACACCAGCCGTCGGCACAGGATGGCGGTATAATCTGTGAGCGGGGGTTTGGAGGCGATATGACGCAGGCTCTTCGACTTCCTAATCAAGGTAACTCATATCTTCAAGAAGGAACAGGACATACTCTTCAATGGTGGAGAGACACATTTTCTCAATCTGTGCCTGCACCCATTCCTTGTCTATTTCCCGTCCAATCCGCACTGAGTTGGACTTGGGACCACTTCTTTTCCCCGAGTGTTGTTGGCTGAAGTCGAGCGCCTCATGCTCCGCCCCGACAAACGCACTAATCTCCTCCCATTTCTCATTGAGATCAAAGGTATTGACGACGTAGAGACGGTCATCGGGCACCGTGTCGATGACACTTTCGACGTGTTCGCACCAGTAATCCAGATAACTTCGGACAGGATACGCCCCTTTGTCCTCAAGAACCGGATATTCAAAGTCGTTTTCGGCCGCCCCATAAATCAAATTCTCGAATGCCCGCCAGTCGGAGCGGACCTGGGCCTTTATGCTTTGGTTGATGGCAGACTCTAGCCAGGAGAGTGGCTCGCGGACCGTGAATACAAAACGAGAGTCCGGAAATAGATCGACAAGCAGGGGGAGCACTTGCTGCAAATTGTAAGCAGCCTCAAACTCTAAATTGAGACGCTTATCTCGATATTTCAGGTAAGACCTCATCGTTTGATCGGTGACGCGGCCCCGAATCCATTCCAGAGTCATGAACAGGGTGCTCTGTATGCGTGCCTCATGCCTGGCCCGATGTCCACCGGCAAGCACATAGGCCATTGAATGGGTGCCGCTTCGGGGAAGCCCGACGCAGTACGCATGGAACTTGCGCTCGTTAGAACACCCTACCAATGACTGCACTGCCGTCGGCCACGTCCGCAGAGCAATTTTCACGGATTGCCGCAGTGACATCGGCTGCCCCCCGAATGATATAGGTATTGGTACCATATTTTCGAATACTTTGATGTTAAAGTGGGAGCCAACTTTTAGCCACTCCTCGCAAAAGGACAAGTAATCGACGGATGCCTCCCATTGTTAGAACACGGCGACGATGATATTTTCCAAAGAACCAGTGTAAGCCATCTTCTATGTGACCATGGCGGGCTGCCTCCATAACAGCAGCGGGAGCCTTTTGTCTCAGCCATTTTTGTATGTACTCGTCTTCTCTTACAAGATCAGGAAAATCTTCAAGGACAATTTTAAAACTACGATATGAATTATCAGGACTTGAATATTCTCCTCTCGTCTGAGACTCTTCAGAAATACAGTACTGGGCTGTAAAATCGTCTACAAAGCAAAACTTTCCTTCTGTCTGCTTTGCAAACTGGATGCCAAAAGTAAAGTCGTGAGCATCACCAGCTTTGGGTTGGTGATTGTACCCTACTTTTTTGACTATATCTGCCCTTACCATATACCCATCTCCCGGAAACTGTTGGGTTATTGCCGACCTCAGACTTGACGGCTGTATTCCTTCGTGCTCACTGGTTCGGCGATATGAATTATTCAAACTTTTAGTAGCACTCCACTTTATGTTTCCGTTTGGATTTATAATATGCTGCCTTCCAAAAGCTGCAATGGTATTTGAATTATTATCAAAACAAGAAATTAATTTTTCTATATGATTTTCCAAAAGTCGATCATCGTCGTGGAGAAGAACGATATACTTTCCCTCCGATTTTCGAAAAAGTTTGTCGACATTTCCTGACTCACCAAGAGGAGGGTCATTTCTTAAATAGCGAACGGGATATTTTTTTTGGTACGACTCTACAACTAACTTTGTTTTTTTTACCTTTACGCTGGAATCATCTCCAATTATTACTTCATGCGGCGCGAGACTCTGGTTAAGAGCAGATTCTAAGGCTCTCCGTAGATACTGAGGTCGATCACAGGTTGGAATGCAAACCGAGACTTGAGAACTCATAATCGATAGGCAATTACTTCCATAACAAATGCTTCGTTTTCCTAAAAGGATACAGAACTCCTTCCGTCATTCTCGGCGTTACCAGCTGGTCAATCGCAGTAAGCAACCAGTGTTCGCGCTCTGGACGAAAGTCCGCCTGTACCTCGCAGATTTCCTCATACATCTCTCCAAACGCTGGCCAGTCATAGGCCGAAAGGACGTGAGCCCAGGTCCAGAGACTCTCAACTGCCGCGTTCCGACGTTCGGACGTCAGCCAATTTTCTCGTCTCAATCTCTTCACGGCTCGCAGGAGAAGGCTCGCGTGGACACGAGACAGGTCGGTCGCCCGGGCTGCTCTTTCACTCTGGTGCTCCCCCTCATGCAGTCGTCTGTACCCGACAATCTCGCCGAGGTGAACGAATGAGGGTTCCTGCAGGGCCACCTCAACCAGGAACTGGAGATCCTGGCGCCCAATCACATCCGGATCCCACCGAAGGGAATCGATAATCTTCCGGCGATAGGTCAGATGAAGGGGATGAGGCGTCACAGTTCCTCGTAACACCCCCGCAATAAAGTCGTCTGGGGGCTCGTCCGACAGCGTCCGATTCAAATTCCCTCGATTGTCGACCGACTGGTACGTTCCGACGCACACATCCGCCCCGGTGCGCTGTAAAGCCTTGACCTCCCACCTCAACGCGCTGGGTGCAAGCCAGTCATCATCATCGAGAAATTTAAGATACTCCCCTCGCACCTCAGAGAGTCCTCGGTTCCGGGCCACCTGCCCCCCTTGATGTTCCTGAAAGACCGGTCGTACGTGATCGTCGTCGAGTTCCTCCAAGTATTCCCGTGTTCCATCAGTGCTTCCGTCGTCAACAACAACTACCTCCACGTCCACCTCCTCATTGCCCTCAAAGCAACTGGCAATGGCCTGCCGAAGGTATTCTTCTCGGTTGTAAGTGGGAATGACGACGGACACGTCTGGCTGCATGACTTAGCCGTGTGCACCTATGGAAGATCGATGCTCACTGATGTCTCGGTGTTCAACCGTTTTGCGACTCGACTACAGTGACCACAAATTTTCTCGCAAACGTAGTCACGGTCGATTTCCGAAAGAATGCCGTGTTTTTCGGAGGCCTTGTTCGAATGCGAACGGTCGAGATGAGAAGCAGTCACGTCCAAAAATTTAGCAATGTCGGCTGTGCGGCCCGAGAGGCAAGCCGTCCGGACGAAGAGACGACGATCGTTTGGGGTCGTATCAAGAAGTTGTACATTGTGCCAGGCCCAATAGCTAAGGTACTGGTCAAGGCTGCGCAGCTCGTACTCTTCGAGAATCTCCTCTTGGGACGGGTACTCGCCGAGAGGACGCCCGAAGTCAAGATCGTGGATGGCTCTCCACACCGACGGAAGGCCGGACCGGGGCTTGTTGATATCCTGATCGATAATGGAACGGAGCCAGGACCTCGGCTCACGGACGGTACAGATAAACTTAGCGTCGGGGTACAACTCTACGAGATCGTCCACGAGATGGATCAGAAAGTGCGCCGCCTCCGCCTCAAGTCGCCACTTTCGGTCACGCGCTCTCAATTTGTACAGAACCTCTCTTCGAGTGAGCGTTCCCTCTCGCTTCCCTCGGATGATTTGGAGTGTCTCGTTGGGATGTGCCTCATGTGCCGATCGGTAGTTCGCAAACAGCCGAGACACAGAATGCGTACCAGTTTTCGGTGCTCCGATTCCAAATACATGAACTCGCCGCGGCCGCAGTAGTGGCCAAAGGGGGGTTTGTTTTACGACGGTCTTGACCGGACGGAGGATGTCAGTCATTGTGTTTCCACGATTTACTACTGCTTAGAGATGACTGAAAGTACCAGGCTGCCACCCTCCTTACCCGATTTTACCCCGGATCTCGTGCCGACGACCTTGCCTCTTCAACTCCGAGTTGCCGCAGGACTCGCCCCGGGAGAAGTCCAACAGGTCCCATTTCTCGAACGCGGCCCTGCGTGTTTTTGAGTTTCTGCCCCCACCAGTATCTCAAGTACTCCAGGGCCGCCCGCACCTGTGCTTTCTGCTCCCCAGCCGGAGCCTCCTTTAGCTCTAAGCGATTGAGATCCCGACGATAAGAGTATTCCCACTGATTATTCTGAGCGTAGTGGATAGAGACAGGTTTTCTAACCGTCCCCTCTTTCATGTAGGTGCTTTTTCCCTCCAGCACGTTAATATCGACTGGCTCTGTTGCCCCTAATAAGGTGTCAGCAGGTGAAAAGGAGGTTTCATGTGAGGTGCTTCGCCTGTGCGGAAGGGGCTCTATGTTACAGAGCTCTAGGGCAGTCCCAACGACGGTCTCCTGAGCAACTGGCGAGTTCTTGAATGCCGTCAGTCCAATCTCATCTCGCTTCTCATAAATATCACGTGATGTCTCGAATACTGCCGTCGCCTCCTCAGTGTTATCGAAGTAATAGTATCCCCCTTTGACATTGAAAACCCCCTCTATCTCAAAATAGTCAAGATACTGGTCGAAATCCGTGACATTGGGTCCATCGGTTTCCCCACGGACGTAGCGTCCTAGGGACCGGATACCGAAGCTCTTACCATTTCCAAAAAACGACCAGAGTGGATCTGTCGGTCCGTACAACAGACAGTCGGAATCAATAAATAGCGTCTCTTCAAAGGGACTGTACAGATCTGAATGAAGCTTCTGGGCCACACCCCTTCCGTAGCTTACGTCAATGGGAATAACATGATCGTACACATCCTCAAAGTACTCGGGGGTATCCGTGATAACAGCTAAGGACTCTTCTTCATCGTGATGACGGATGGATAGTGCGAGAGCTCGGCCCATTCGTAGGTACTTTCGATCTCCATACGCAATTGTGAGCACTCCTCGTCTTGCAGATTCCATTGATGTGATTGGCAAGATAAGTTTTGTTTATAATCAAGGACGGTGATGGAATCACTGGGATCGAAATTCTCATTACTGACGCCTTGGAAATAGTGCTTTCGAGCCTCTCCGTAGAATATACGCTCCCTTCGGTCCGTCAACGTACTCAAGTTCCGCATCAAGCAAAGTAGCCCACCGACGGGCCGCTTTTTTCTCGTCTTCCCGGTCCCCATCATCCAGCACGATAACGCAATCTTCCGCAAGGTACTCCTGCAAAATAAACGCAGCCGGATAGCGCGCCAGCGGTCCCGTTTCATTAGGAGGTCCGTCTACGACCATCATATCAATCTTCCGCTCTTTAAATCTCTTGGGATCGACCCCATACCAAGTGAGCATTTCCTCTTCTATTTCCCACTCTTCGAGCGGTGCAAGTACCACGTTTGCCTCTTTTTCCAGCTCGTGGTCGTTGATGAGCTGTTGGGTCCTCCGCGCAAATTCCTCGAGATGCTCAAGAGCAGTCACGGTCCCGCTCTCAGACACACGGTTCTGGAACTGTGCCATAAGTACAGTTGACGTCCCCGATCCGCATTCTAGAATATGCCTGGGCTCATGGCGATAGATCAACTGGGCAAGGAGCTTACCAAAGTACGGATCTACCGCCCAGGCACCATAGTCCAAGGGAGGGCCGTCCAGCAGGGGCCGGATATTTACTAACCCCCGCAGAGATTGGTGGGTATTACTAATTCGATCCAGCGTCTGCTCTCTGAAATCGTTGATCTTTACATTCATCGAGCCTAATAGAAGGAAAAGAGGCCCAACCACCATGAGGCTGAGAAAAGCCCCAAGCAAAGCAGGGAGCATCTGCTGCTCATCTCCCAGCATCCAAACGAGCCCCCCTCCGGACACGGCTGATAAAGCAGATGCTGCGACCGTAAGACTTAACCACTCCCGCTTGTCAAAATTACCAATATTCATTTGCCAGACTCCTTCTATAAATGGCAAAATTTGACCTACGAAAATCTATTTTACTCTAACAGGCTCCAGGTCTCCAATACCAAGTCGCCGCAATACCCGACCTGGGAGAAGTCCAATAAGCCCCATTTCGCGAACCCGCCTCTGTATATTTTTCAGTTTTTGCCTCCCCCAGTACCCCATATACTCCAAGATTGCACGCGCTCGTGCTCGGAGCTCAGCAGCCGGAGCTTCCTTCAACTCCAGTCGATTTATGTCCCGTAGGTAATGGTATCCGTTCTGTGTACCCAGGCCGTAATGGACGACAACCGGCTCTGTGAACGTTCCTCTCTTTATATAGCTGCTCTTCCCTTCTAGGACATTGAGGTCGACTGGATCCGTCCGGCCTAAGAATGTATTGACAGGGGAGCTACTATGACTGTGGGGGAGCGGGTCTATACCGCAGAGGGTAAGGGCCGTTGCAAAGACAACTTCATCAGCGACTGGCGCATTTTTGAAGGCCATAAGCCCCGCCTCGTCTCGCCTTTCCAAAACATCACGAGCCGTGTTGAACACCTTTGCTGCCGCCTCTGAGTTATCGAAGTAGTAGACCCCTCCTTTTATGTTCGGAATTTGCTCGACCCCAAAGTAGTCGAGATACCGATCGAAGTCCCCGACTCCCTGACAGGAGTCGCCGTGAGTTAATTCCTCCACTGACCGGACTCCAAAATTCTTGTCTGAACCAAAAAACGACCACAGTGCATCTGTTGGGCCGTATAGAAGGCAGTCGGAATCAATAAACAGGGTCTCGTCGAACGGGCTGTACCGATCCAGGTACAGCTTCTGCACGACGCCACTCCCGTAGCCCAACTCCACAGGAATGATACGATCGTACAGGCCTTCGAAGTACTCTGGTGCATCCGTAACGACGGCCAGTTTTTCTTCCGTCTGGTAGTGACGAATGGAAAGTGCCATCGCTCGGGCCATACGGAGGTACTTCGGGGCTCCGTACGCAATCGTGAGAATTCCTCGTTCTGCCATTTAACTCAAGCGGGTGATGATCTACTTCAAGTAATCATAATAACGTAGGTGATCAATCCCCTTCGGAATCTCAAAAAGTGATCTCACTACTTCTTGATGCTCGTCTTTCTGCCAGCGCTTTTCAGATCGGCGTTCCACTGACTTGGCTTCCCCAAACCACGCGGAGCTGGACTTGAGCGTAGCCGTTTCCGGATAGTCTTCGAATGCATCGCTATACTCCTCCCCCAAAAAGTCGCAGATTCGCTTCAGACAGTCGGTGTAGTCTTCTACGAGTTCTTCGTATTTGACCGTCAGGAACTGATCGTGCCCTTCTGCCCGCCGCCCCGCCTCCACATCTCGGACCCAACGATTGGGCGACACCCAGTACGCGGATGGATCGTTTGGATGATGGGACGTCACGACCTCTCGACCATCCCGCACAATATTCAAGAATCGCATTTCAGGCCCAAAGTACTCCACTAGTGGTTCAAAAAAGTGGACATTCATGGGTGTTTTCTCACACCAGCGGTCATATTTTTCAAGACTCACGTTCTTTTCCAGAAAATGTTTGTACAAAAAGTCGATACAGAAATCTCCTTCGGTATCGATCTTTTTCTCGGGGAGGGGGGGGTAGGCCCCTGGGGTAAAAGCCTGTGTTTCGTATGACACCGCATAGATGTCGGGATGAGCCGAGAGCAGAGAAAGAAGAAGTGTGGTCCCGGAGCGACCGCATCCGCCGATGAGGATGGGATTTTTGCGCATCTCGATGATTTGACCATATTCGGAGACACTGGCTCCATACCAGGCAAGAAAAAGGCGTCCCTGCGTGTACGTGCGGTCGAAGTGCCTAAGAGTGTCTTTTAGTCCCATTATTCCTTCGTCTCTGTATCAGCTCTCTGCGTCGGCAGTGTCCCTATAATGACTGCATCTCCACCATCTCCCGAAACTCTCCGTCCTCCCGCATCCGGAGTTCCTCGTAGGTCCCGGCCTCGATGACCCGACCCTCGTCGAGCACGTAGACGCGATCCGCGTTCTTCACCGTCGAGAGCCGGTGCGCGATTATAACGACCGTCACTTCTCCCTTCAAGGCATCGATGCTCTCCTGAATGTGTTGCTCACTGGCCGTGTCGAGGTCGCTCGTCGCCTCGTCAAGGAGGAGAAGGTTTGGCTGTTTAAAGAGCTCTCGCGCCACAAAGAGGCGCTGCCGCTGCCCCCCGGAGAGGCGCACCCCGCGGTCGCCCACCACCGTCTGGTACCCGTTCGGCAGGTCGCGGATGAAGTGGTCGGCGTGGGCCCGCTCGGCGGCGTGGATCACGCGCTCCCGCAGGGCCGGGTCCTCGTCGATGTCCCCCTAGGTTCGCCACCTTTTCCAACAGAATCAGTTCCATGCCTTGTACCTC
>Ga0207714_1000980_pt1 | contig 19110 bp, 14 predicted proteins | sample PonA232FremontCA_2_FD_187270 | JGI IMG/M metagenome (GOLD analysis project Ga0207714, IMG submission 187270) | Marine sediment microbial community from Fremont, CA, USA - Pond A23 Sediment 2 (SPAdes) | ecosystem: Environmental > Aquatic > Marine > Unclassified | place: USA: Fremont, California...
ACTGACCTACTGACACACTGACATACTGACATACTGACTCACTGATTTACTGACACACCGACTCACACATCCCCGGCCAGCAGCTGCTTGACCCCCTGCACCGGGATGGGCAGCCAATCCGGGCGATTGTTCAGCTCGTATCCCACTTCGTAGATCGCCTTCTCCAGCATGAGGCAGCGGAACAACAGCTCCAGGTCCTTCTTGTTCGAAGGCAGCAACGAGCTGGGCATGATCGTGTTCTGGTACCCGGACAGGAACATGCCGCTCACAGCGCGGAACCAGGGGTCGACCCAGGAGGCGAGGTAGGCCAGATCGTCCTCGCTGGAGGTGAGCTGCTGCTGCAGGGCGCTGTGGGCGGCGTAGTGGAAGGAACGGACCATCCCGGCCACGTCCCGGAGACAGGAGCGCTTGAGGCGCCGCTCGCTCAGGGGACGGGCCGGCTCACCCTCGAAGTCCACGATCACGAAGCTGTTTCCGGTGTAGAGCACCTGACCCAGGTGGTAATCCCCGTGATTGCGGATTTTGATGGTGTCGATCCGTTCCCGGGTCAACTTGGCGAATTCGATCAGCAGGTGGTCCTCGGCGTCCACGATTTCCTGGGCCTCCTTGCGGGTCTTTTCCTCCAAATCGGGAATGCTTCGCTTGAGAGTGGTGATCGTCCGGCGGCACAGATTGCGCAGGGACTGATACAGAGAGCGCTGGTAGTGCCAGGAAAATGGCTCGGGCTTGAAGGCCGGATCGTCCGTTCCCAGGGACAGGGCCAGGTGAAGCTGACCAGTGATGCGGCCCATAAGGTGGATCATTTCCAGAAAGTAGGCCCCGATGCAGTCGTGCAGGAGCTGCGGGATGTTGCTGTACCCCAGGTGGAGCGGAGAGATTGGAATCTCCGGCGCCTGCTGCTGCGTCTGCTTGGTGAGCATGACCTTCTCAAAGAAATGGTGCAGATGGTCCTGGGTAAAGGACCAGGCATCTCCCTGGTTGGGCACGTATTCCTGGAACATGCCCAGGACGTACTGCCTGCGGGACACGTGGGAATAGCGGATCTGCCCCGTATAGGACGGTATGTTGGGAAACTCCGCCTTTTCGGTCAGGAAGGAGGTAATCTCCGCGTCCGGATTGATGCCCTCTTCCACGCAGCGGTAGAACTTGAGAACATACGCGTCCTCGTAGAGCACCGAGGTGTTGCTCTGTTCCGCGCGAAGCAATCGGGATTCCTGCGTTCGCTCCAGGGAGCTCAGCTCTTGCGCGGCCTGTTTGCCGGGGAGCCCTACCAGATAGCCCCGTGTACCGGTAATGGTTTGGCTCTCGGAGATCAGGGAATAGAGCGCTTCGCGGCAGGCCGGGGAGTTGAGGGCGTCGTACAAACGGCCCGCCTCCGTGCTGGTCTGGATCCAGGCCAGCACCTCGGACTTTTGTTCCTGGCCCGGCTGTTCCGTCGCTTCCAGGTCACTTGCGTACCCCACGGGCAGGACATAGATCTCCGGCTCGCCCTCGGTGTAGCTGACCTCGAGCTGCAGGATATGGAACTCCTGCTCTCCGCCTGTCAGAGGGATGTTTTCCGCAATGCGGATATTGCGGATCTTTCTGGACTTGGACCGGAACCAGCGCTTCTGTTTCAGGAATCCGGGGAGGATCCGCTCCTCCATGCGGACCTTGTTCGCGCCCTCAAGAAACTCCTTCCAGTCCTTGCGCAGGATCATGCGCGGCGGCTCCCAGACACGGGCACGGTCGGGCTCCAGCTCCGTTTCGGAGTGCAGGGAGAACCAGAAGTAGTCGTGGGGGCCCAGGGTGAAGACATAACCGCTTTCCAGGATTCCGGGAAAGCGGTTCCCGCTGAAGACCTCCACGGGGGTGTATCCCGCGTACGCGGAGAGGTCGAGCTCCGCCACCTGGGGGAAACGAGAGAGGTTGATCACCACCAGGATGCGCTCCTCTGCGTATCTGCGGATGAAGGCCAGCACCTTGTGGTTCTCCGGCAGGAGATACTCGATGTCACCACGCCCGAAGGCCTGGAATCGCCGCCGCGTGACGATGAGACGCCGCATCCACCACAGCAGGGAGGAGGGATTCTGGGTCTGGTTCTCCACATTCAGGGACTCGAAGTGGTATTCCGGGTCCATGATCACCGGGAGATAGAGCTGCTGGGGATTGGCCATGGAGAAACCGGCGTTGCGGTCCGGGCTCCACTGCATGGGGGTGCGCACGCCGTTGCGGTCGCCCAGGTAGTAGTTGTCCCCCATCCCGATCTCGTCCCCGTAGTAGACCACCGGTGTGCCGGGCAGGGAAAAGAGGAGACAGTTCATCAGCTCGATCCTGCGCCGGTTGTTGTTCAGAAGCGGGGCCAGCCTGCGGCGGATGCCCAGGTTGATGCGGGCCTGGGGATCGCGGGCGTAGACCCGATACATGTAGTCCCGCTCCTCGTCGGTGACCATTTCCAGGGTCAGCTCGTCGTGGTTGCGCAGGAAGATGGCCCACTGGCTGCTCTCCGGGATGCTCGGTGTCTGCTCCAGGATGTCGATGAGGGGAAAGCGATCCTCCATCCACAGGGCCATGTAGAGCCTGGGCATGATGGGGAAATGGAAGGCCATGTGGCACTCATCCCCCTCGCCGAAGTAGTCCACCGCGTTTTCCGGCCATTGGTTGGCCTCGCCCAGGAGCATGCGATTGGGGTAATGGGTCTCCACGTGGCTGCGCAGCTCCTTGAGATACTCGTGGGTCTCGGGCAGGTTCTCGCAGTTTGTGCCCTCCCGCTCGAAGAGATAGGGGACTGCGTCCAGGCGCATCCCGTCCACGCCCATGTCCATCCAGAAGTCGATGACCTTGCGCATGCTCTTGCGCACTTCCGGATTGTCGAAATTGAGATCCGGCTGGTGCGAATAGAAGCGATGCCAGTAGTAGGCCCCGGCCACGGGGTCCCAGGTCCAGTTGGAGGACTCGAAGTCCTGGAAGATGATCCGGGTCTCCTGGAACTTGTCCTGGGTGTCGCTCCAGATGTAGAAGTCCCGGAAGGGCGAGCCCGGATCCGAGCGCCGGGCCAGCTGGAACCAGCGGTGCTGGTCCGAGGTGTGGTTGAGCACGAGCTCGGTGATGACCCGAAGACCGCGGTAGTGGGCGGACTTCACGAATTCCCGGAAGTCCTTCAGGGTTCCGTAGTCCGGATAGATATCGAAGTAGTCCGCGATATCGTATCCGTCGTCCTTCTGGGGCGAGGGATAGAAGGGCAGGAGCCAGATCGCGGTGATCCCCAGGTCCTGGAGGTAGTCCAGCTTCTTCAAAAGCCCCTTGAAATCGCCGATGCCGTTGCCGTCGGCGTCCATGAAGGTCTTCACGTGGAGCTGATAGATGATGGCGTCCTTGAACCACTCCGGGTCGTCGCTGAGTTGAATGGCGCGCGGGTCCATAGAGCGCTCCTTACATGAAATAATCGAAGTCCTGTTCCCGGTGCATTCGGAGATACAGGCGCATAATGCGGGCCGGGATAACGTGGGGGTCGAGACCGATGCGGTTCCACTCCCCGGTCCAGACGTACTTTTCGTCCCCGAGCAGGTCGTGGAGCATGTACGGCCTGTCCGGGGAGAGCCCCAGATCGCCGAGGGGCAGGCGAAGGCTCGCCTCGCGGGGGTGGAAGGGATCCAGGTTGACCACGATCACCAGGATGTTCTCCCGGTCCGCGCTCCACTTGAGATAGCCCAGCACGTATTCGCTGTCCGTGTCCAGGAAGAGAACGGTGTCCGTTCGCCACAGCGCGGCGTTCTCCCGTCGCACTCGGTTGACACGGGCGATGAGGTCCCTGAGGTTCCCCTCCCTGTTCCGGTCCCAGGCCTTGACCGCGTACTTCTCCGAGTCCAGATACTCCTCGCGACCGGGTACGGCCCGGTTTTCGCAAAGCTCGAAGGCAGGGCCGTAGATGCCGTAATTGGAGGACAGGGTTGCGGCCAGGACCAGCCGGATGACATAGGCCGGCCTGCCGCCGTGCTGCAGGAATTCCGGCAGGATGTCCGGGGTGTTGGGCCAGAAGTTGGGCCGGAAGAAGTGGCGGACAGGGGATGTGGTCAGCTCCTGCACGTACCGGGTCAGCTCCTGCTTGGAATTGCGCCAGGTGAAGTAGGTGTAGGACTGGGTAAAGCCCAGCTTGGCCAGCCGATACATCACCTTGGGCCGGGTGAAGGCCTCAGCCAGGAAGATGACCTCCGGGTGCTCCGTCTTGACCTCTCCGATGAGCCATTCCCAGAAGGAAAAGGGCTTGGTGTGGGGGTTGTCCACGCGGAAGATGCGCACGCCCTCGCCGATCCAGAAAAGGACCACGTCCAGGAGCTCGCGCCAGAGATTGGGCCAGTCCGGGGTCTCGAAGTTGAGAGGGACCACGTCCTCGTACTTCTTGGGCGGGTTCTCCGCGAACTGGATGCTCCCGTCCGGCCGCCAGTGGAACCAGTCCGGATGGTCCCGGATATAGGGGTGGTCCTTGGAGCACTGCAGGGCCAGATCCAGGGCCACTTCCAAACCGTGGTCCCGGGCTCGGGCAATGAAGCGCTGGAACCCCTCCATCCCGCCGAGCTCGGGATGCACCGCCCTGTGGGCGACCTCGGAGCCGCCGATGGCCCAGGGGCTGCCCGGATCGTCGGGCCCGGCCCGGGGACTGTTGTTCGGGCCCTTGCGGTCGGTGACCCCAATGGGATGCACCGGGGGCAGATAGAGCACGTCGAAGCCCATGCCGGCGATGTCCGGCAGAATTTCCTCGCAGTCGGCGAAGGTGCCGTGCCTGGCCGGATCGTTGGTGCAGGAGCGCGGAAAGAGCTCGTACCAGGCGCTGAAGCCGGCCCGCTCCCGGTCGACATCCACAGGGAGCCAGCGCTCCATTCGGCTCACGCTCTCCGGATCCGGATAGCGGGACAGGAGCTCCTGGAGCTCCGGCCGGAGGCAAAGCCGGACACAGGCCTCGAGGTCCGTTTCGTTGCGGATCCGCTCCATCCAGGAGAGGACCTGGTCCCGGTCCAGTCCCTCGGCGAGGCGCAGGCCATCATCCATGAGCTGCAGCCCGACCCGGATTTCCGTGGATATATCCGTGCCCCCCGCGCGTTGCTTGGCCTCCAGATCCTGCTGCCAGGTTGCGAAGCGGTTCACCGCGCCGGCGACTGTGTAGAAGCACCGTCCCGGTCCGCCGACTTTGAAGCGGCCCTGCCAGCGGTCGTTGACCAAGGGCTCCATCCAGGTCCAGCCTGTATCCGCCTCGCCCTCGCGGGCGTACATCAGCCACGCGCTCAGCCGCTCGTGCCCGTCGGCGAAAATGTCCGCGCGCACGGTGACCGTCTCGTCCGGAATGGCCTTGATGGCGAAGGCGCCCTCCTCGATTTGCGGGTCCACGGCCTCGATAACCACTCGATTGCGCCCGGGAAGATCCTCGGGACGCCGAGAGGAAGGATTATTCCGGGGATTGAAATATCGCGGCATGGGAAACGTCCCTGTGGGTTCAGGATGGAGGCTCGGTGACAGCCCATTCGCCGAGGGCGGGAGACAAGGTGTATTCGGCTGGTTAAAACACCGTTAGCCAAATATAACTATGGGCAATCACTGGCTCTCTGTCAATGGGACCCGCGATGGATCTGTGCGGGGTTTGCTTGTCCCTTCCTTGTCAGCCGGAATAGGCCTCGTATTCTCCAGCCCCCTTGTCATTGTCCCCGCTTTAAGGGATCATCATGAGGATAACGGAAGGTGTGGGTTTTGTTCTTGGCGGCCCGCCCTTTCATGAACAATTGGTTTCAGACCACGAGGAGACAAGGCATGGGCAAGAAATGGAAAATCGCGGCTGTTTGTGCCGGTGTGCCGATCCTGTTGATTATCGCGCTGATCATTGTGGTGCACACCTACGACTATAACAGACTGAAACCCCGGATCGAGAGCGCGGTCCACAACGCCACCGGACGAGAGCTGACCATGGCCGGGGATATCAATCTCGACTTCGGTTTTTCCCCCGCTCTCGTGGTGGAGCGGGTGGCCCTGCAGAACGCGGAGTGGGGCTCGGAGCCGGAAATGCTCTCCTGTGAGCGGTTCGAGCTGAAGGTGGCCCTGTTGCCCCTGATTACCGGCGACGTCAGCGTCAAGCGTCTGATCCTGGTCCGGCCGGTGATGCTTGTTGAGAAAAGCAAGCAGGGCACATTCAACTACGAATTCGATACAGGCGCGGAGAAGGAAAGGAAACAAGCCCCGGAGCCGAAGGAGGAAAAGGAGACAGGTCAGGCACTGCCCGGGCTGGAGGTGAACAGGGTCCGGATCGACGGGGCCGAGCTCGTGTACAAGGACCATGCCACCGGCAGCGGCTTCACCGCGAGCCTGGACCGAATGCGCGCCTCAGCCGAGTCCATGAGCGCCCCCCTCGACTTCGACCTGCAGGGTGCCTTCAAGGAGGCCCCCTTTTCCCTGTCCGGCGAGATCGGCTCGCTGCAGGATCTTATGCGCGGGCGGAAGATGCCCTTCAGTCTCCGGGCCGAGCTTGCCGGAACAAGGACAACGATTCAGGGCAACCGCACGGCTTCCGGCCAGAAAAACGGCTTTTCCGCAAGGGTGGATGTGAGTGCCAAGAGCCTGAAGGGAATCAACAAGCTGGCGGGAACGGATTTGCCAACTGGCGTGCCAATCGGGCTGACCACGGCGGTCGGATCGCCGGACATGGAAAAGATAAGCGTGGACGGGCTCCAGCTGGATCTGGGAGAGAGCACAGTCAAAGGCGCGGCAAAGCTGGACCTGGGCGGATCGGTTCCCTCGCTCCGGGCCTCCCTCCAGTCCGATGAGCTCGACCTGAGACCCTTTGTCTCCCGGGAGAGCGCCTCAAGCGGCGGAGAAAAGGCCCCGCTTCGGAAAGGCCCGGAGGGCAACGAGCGCATCTTTCCGGACACCCCCCTTGCCGCGGATTTCCTGCGCGGAATGGATGCCGCGCTTCAAATGGACATCGGCAGCCTCCTTGTACCCCAACTGCGAGCCGGGAATATCCGCATGGATCTTGGCCTGGCCAATGGCGAGCTGCGGGTGGATCCCCTGCGGCTGGAGATGGCCGACGGCAGCCTGGATGGCAAGCTGGGATTCCGCGACCTGAAGCAGGGCGTGGCCCTGACCACGAACATGGAGATCAGGGGCCTGCAGCTCAAGAAGCTCATGGCCATGGCCGGAAAAAAGGATGTCCTGCGGGGCGAGTTGGAGACCAGCCTGGATCTCGCCGCGCGAGGTCGAGACGTTGCCGGCCTCATGGGAGCCATGAACGGCGAGGCGGTTGTGATTGTTGACCAGGGAAGATTGGACAGCGCGTATCTGGATGAGCTGGGCGGAAACGTCTTCGGCACCCTGCGCCGATATATCGATCCGGAGAAGAAGTCCGGGGAGTACACCCGGATCAACTGTTTCGTCACCGCGTTCGACATGAACAAGGGAATGGCCCGGAGCAGGGTCTTCCTCATGGACACCAGCGGAATGCAGATCCTGGCGGACGGCAGTCTGGATCTGGGAACGGAGCGGCTGGATTTCAGCTTCGATCCGCGCCCCAAGGAGGGCCTGGACTCCGGAACCACGGGAAAGATCAGCTCAAGCATCTCCGAGCTGAGCAAGCCGTTCAAGCTGGCCGGAACCCTGGCCAATCCTTCGCTGGCCCTGGATATCCAAAGCGCGGCGCTTACCCTGGGCAAAGCGATCGGCGGGGCGAGCGAGGGCGGTCTTGCCGGCGCGGCCTCGGCCCTGCTCGGGGGGTCTGGAGACGAACAAACCACTTGTGACAAAGCGGTCGCCGTGGCCAGGGGCGAGGAAAAGCCTGCGGCAAAGCAGCCAGCCGAGAAGCAGGATAGCGCGGATGAAGGATCCACAGAAGGGAGCACAGTGGAAAAGGGACTGAAGGATCTGGAAAAGGGGGTGAGGGATCTGTTTTAGGTTCTCCGTTCCCCGTTCCCCGTTCTCCGTTCAGCGTTTTCCGTTGTGGGGGCTTGGTTTACCCTTCGAGAAGACAGGGGAGGCTTTTACTGAGGTTGAAGAATTCGGATTGGCCTGAAGTGCGTCTCGGAGCTCGTGACTGGTGACTCCAGCCACCAGTCACGAGTTCCTGTCTTCTGCGTTCCGATTTTCGTTATCCCAGGGACTTGGCCCATTCCTTGGGCGCGTCCAGCACGAGCCTGCCCTGCTTGATCCAGCCCCTGCCCAGGATTGCGGGCCCGGAAGCGACGATACGCGGTCCGGCCTTGGCAACCCCCTCGTCCCAGGGCAGGCTTTCCCCCCGCATCAGAGGAATCACCGCATCCTCATCCACCCGGATCACGTTTTTGCCGGCCAAATGGCCGAAGCGCTGCAGGAAGGCAGTCGTGGGAAGGCCCCTGGGAAGGGGGCGGCGCAAGAGGGGAAGGCCCAAGGTCTCCATGTCGTCCTCGTGCTCGGGAACCAACGATTCCGCCGCGAGCCAGACCGTGGGACGGCCGGGATAGTGCCAGAGGCGATAGCCGGAAAATGCCTCCGGAGCCATGCCGAATTGGCGCCGGAGGTAGCTCCAGACCTCCTCAGCGCCGGGATAGGGCTCAAAGCTTTCGCAGCAGGGCAAGGAAGAATCCTCCGGTGTTGTTCTGATGGGGCCAGAATCGTGCGGCGTTGACCGCGTCGTCGCGGTACACCGAGCCGATCCAGGAGGTAATCCCCGGGGCGGCTCGCACGCCATCGGGCAAATCGAGGGGCTCGATGCGCGCCACGCTATCGTAGATCCCGGACAGGACCCATTCGTTTTCCTCCGGGGCGAAGGTGCAGGTGCAGTAGACGACCAGGCCGCCGGGCCGGGTCAGGTTCAGGGCCCGCCGCAGCAGCCCCCGCTGCAGGGTGCTCATCTTGTGCCAGTCCCCTTCCTTCTTGTGCCGGATCCACCCCTGGGATTTCCGGCTGGTCCCTTCCCCGGTGCAGGGCGCGTCCAAAAGGACCCTATCGAAGCGCTCCTCCCCGGGAATCCGCAGTCCGTTGCCGCGGCGCACGCCGATGCAGGTCAGGCCCAGGCGGTCGTTCATGTCCCGAAGGGCCCGGAGGCGCTGCCAGCTCAGGTCGTTGGCAACGACGCGGGCCCCGTCACCTGTTGCCAGGCCGATACGCACGGTCTTGTTCCCCGGCGCGGCGCACATGTCCAGGATGGCTTCTCCGGGTTGCGGGCCCATGGCGTGAACAGGGTAGAGGGTGACCTCCTCCTGGCTATGGATGAGCCCAAGATGGAATTCCGACCATTTGCCGGGATTTTCCTCCGCCGGCACCAAGTAGGCGCCGGTGGGCCAGTCCATTGGTTGAGCGCGGGGGCAGCGCTGGAGGATCCGCGAGGCGATGCGGTCCGGATCGCCCTTGAGGGGGTTGGGCCAGACCACGCGGGGAAGAGGTCGGGCAGCGGCCTCCACAAAGGCGGGCACGTCGTCCACGAGGTCGGCGTAGCGCAGCAGGGCCTGGGTATCGATGCCGTTCATTGTCACCTCGGCGCAGATGGGGTACAACATCGTCGATTCGGGGCGCCTTGTCCCGAGGAGCAAGGACTGGAAGGATAAACGAAAGCGGTGGCGCCTGCAAGTCGCGGTGTGCGCCGCATGAGCCCGAAAGGGAGCCGACGATGCAGCAGCCCGGCAGCCGCGCTCCGGCCGGGAGGCGCGTCCGACTGGGATGGTGCCTCTACGACTGGGCCAACTCCGCGTTCGCGACCATCGTCCTGGCCGGGATCCTGCCGGTGTACTTCGTGCGCATCGTGCCCGAGGCCGGGGCGCGGCTGCCCTTGGTGAACCACACCCTGAAAGCCAGCGTGCTCTGGAGCTACTCCGTCTCCCTGTCCATGTTCCTCGTGGCGGTGGCCGCTCCGTACGTGGGCGCCCTCGGGGATCGAAGCGGCAGGCACCCCGAGCTCTGGGCGGGCTTCTGCCTGTTGGGATCGCTCGCCACATCCCTCCTGGCCCTGGCCGGATACGGGGACTATTTTCTTGCAGCGGGCCTGTTCATCCTGGCCAACTGGGCCTTCGCCGCGGGCAACATCTTCACCAACGCCTATCTTCCCGCTTTCTCGGGGGACGAGGACATCGACCGCCTCTCCGCGTACGGATTCGGCCTGGGCTATATCGGCGGGGGAATCGCCCTGCTCCTTGCGGTCATCCTGATCTACTATCCCGGGCTTGTAGGGCTTGCCGGACGCGGGGCCGGCACGCGGGCGGGATTCGTCCTGGCCGGTCTGTGGTGGGCCGGTTTCGGCATGCTCTCCTTCTCCCTCATGCGCGGCTCCCTGCGCATGCCTCCCTCCAAGGCCGTTCCCCACGGCCTGGTCCGGTACGCGCGGCTTTTTGCGGAGCTCAAGCGCTATCCGGATTTGCTGCTTTTCCTTGTCGCCTTTCTGATCTACAACGACGGGATCCAGACCATCATCACCGTGTCCGCGATCTTTGCCAGGGACGTGCTGGGGCTTTCCACGGGCACGGTTCTGGGCTGCTTTCTCATGGTCCAGTTCGTGGCCCTGCCCGGGTCGCTGCTTTTCGCCCTCGTTGCCGAACGGCTGGGCACCAAGAGGGCCATCGGCCTCAGCCTCCTTGTGTTCATGGGGATCACGGTGTACGCCTTCTTCATCGACACCGCCCTGGAGTTCTGGATCATGGGCTTCGCCGTGGCCCTGGTCCTCGGCGGAAGCCAGACCGCGAGCCGCTCCCTGTTCGGAAGCATGGTGCCCAGGGGCAAATACGCCGAGTTCTTCGGCTTCTACACGTTGAGCCACAAGTTCTCCTCCATCATGGGGCCCTTCCTCTTCGCCCTGATCGCGGACGCCACAGGCTCGGAGCGGGCCTCGATCCTGGTCCTGAATATCCTCTTTTTGGCCGGGCTGGCGCTCCTGCTCAAGGTCGATGTCTTTCGGGGCAGGAGTCGGGCCAGGGAAGAAGGTTGAAGTGTCGAGGGCCAAGTGCCAAGTTGGTAACCAGTGGCTTACAGCTCGTGACTCGTAAAAGGAAAAAGGTTACAGGTGAAGGGTCAGCAACAGGTCAAAAAGCCAATCCACCGAGGTTCCGAGAACCAAAGACATTTTTTTGTGGTTGCGAACTTTTTCTCCAGTTTTTCTTTGAACTTTTCCACGTTCAACCCGGAACGTTCAATACAGGACGAGAACACCGATGACCCGATTCTTCCTCCCCCTTCTCCCCAGGCTTTTCGCCCATAGGGGAGACAATGTCCGTTATCCGGAGAACACGCTGCCAGCCTTTTGGTCCGCGGTGGAGCGGGGCATTCCCTATCTGGAGCTCGATGTCTGGCTCACGCGGGACAGGGAGGTGGTGGTGCACCACGACCGCACCACGGCAAGGACCTGCGGCTGCAAGACGGATATTCCGGAAACGCGGTTCGCGAAGATCCGGAAGCTCGATCCGGGCTGGGGCTTTGTAGGTTCCGGCGGAGAGAGGCCCTGGTATGGACAGGGGGTGCTCATTCCCACGATGCAAGAGATCCTGGAGGCCTTCCCGGAGACGCATATCACTGTGGAGATCAAGCAGGACTCCCAGCGCCTGTGTGAGCGGCTTCTTGAGATTGTGCTGGACAAGGGGGCGCGCGATCGGGTCCTCCTCGCGAGCCACGAGGATCGCGTGGTGCAGCGGGTGCGGGCGCTGGACCCGGAGATCCCCACCAATTTCGGGTACAAGGAGGCACGGGACCTCATCCTGCGCGCATCGAGCGGCGAGCTTTCCGGATACGCACCGCCGGCGCCAGCCCTGCAGATCCCCCCGAAGCGCGAGGGCAGAAAGCTGGCCACACCGGATGTCATCCAGGCGGCGCACAGCCTGGGAGTGGAGGTCCATATCTGGACCGTGAACGACCCGGATTACGCCCGAGATCTGCTTCAAATGGGGGCAGACGGAATCATGAGCGATGACTCGCAAATGCTCGCTCACCTTTCAGACGATGCAGGACAGGGGAATTGAGGCTTCTTCCGGAGCTTCCTCCGGTCCGACAAGGGAGATTTATGGGATTTTTGGACGTTTTGTTCGAGAAGGGCGACAAGAGCAGCGTTCTCCGTTTTCCCCTCGTGGACACGTACAGCGAGGAGCTGGAAAGGTGCCGCAAGCGGGAGCCGCTGACTTTTCGTCTCCATCCGACTGAAGAAAACAAGGTGATGGTCTTTCACAAGGTGGGGCGCGGGTCCGAGGCTCCGGTGGGGGCAGTCCCCATGGAGGAGGCGGAGAGCGTTGCGGATCATCTGCGGAAGGGGTACCTCTGCGAAGGGGCCATTATCGAGATCAAGGAGGGCGCGTGCCGGGTGAAGTGCCGTCTCATCAGTCTGTGAGACCCTTTTCGCGGGCAAACGGACAGGACGGATTGTGCGAAGCGATGCTTCCCTCCCCAAGGACACGGCCTCGGAGGCCATGAGCCCCGAGGTGCCGGACTCGCCATTCCCCCCGAACTGGCTTTGCCGGGACGGGGCCGGATTGCACTATGTGGACGAGGGCAGGGGAATGCCGGTTCTGCTGCTCCACGGCAACCCCACCTGGTCCTTTCTCTACCGCGGTGTGATTGCGCGTCTGCGGGACCGTTTCCGCTGCATCGCCCCGGATTTGCCAGGATTCGGCTATTCCCGCCCGCCGCCGGGCTACGGCTCCACCCCGCAAGAGCACGCCGGCTGGGTGGGGACCCTGCTCCGGGAGCTGGATGTGGAGCGCTTCATTCTCGTGGCCCAGGACTGGGGCGGTCCCATCGGGCTAAGCCTGGCTGTGGATCGTCCGCAGAGCGTGGAGGGGCTCGTCCTGGCCAATACCTGGTGCTGGCCGCCTTTCCTGGACACCAGGGCCTTTTCCCTGCTCATGGGCGGGCCAGTGGGCAGGTGGCTCAACCAGAAAAACAATGTCTTCTGCCGCCATGTCCTGCCCCTAGGTATGACCCGCCGAAGCAGGAGAAACATACAAGCCCAGGAGGCCTACCGTCGGCCCATGTCCGAGCCAGGAGCGAGATACGGGATCCCCGTGCTCGCGGAGCATCTGCGGTGCTCCTCGAGCTGGCTGCGAGGGATCGAGAAGCGGCTCAACGAGCTGGCCCACCTTCCCATCCATCTGGTCTGGGGCATGCGGGACCCGATTTTCGGACGCAGGGCCTATATCAGGAGATGGCTGGGCCATTTTCCCCAGGCGCGGCTGGACAAAGTCTCCGGGGCCTCCCACTATCTGCCCGAGGACGCCCCGGAACGCGTGGCCCGGGCCGTTCAATCTGTCGCTTCCCAAGGAGAAGTCGCATGCAGCAGAGGGAAGGGAAATCCGGCGGCATCGGTCTGAGCAATGCATTGGCCGGGCTGGCGGTGCTGTCCAGGACCCAGAAGAACGCGCGCATTCACGCCGCGGCGACTATCGCGGTCGCCGTCCTGGGGGGGCTGCTTCCGCTTTCCGCGTCGGAGTGGACCTGGATCGTGTTGGCCGTGGGTATTGTATGGATGGGAGAAGCCCTGAATACAGCGATCGAGCTCCTTGCCGACGCAGCAGTGCCACAGTGGCATCCCCTGGTGGGCCGGGCCAAGGATGTGGCCGCTGGAGGCGTGCTCCTTTCCGCCGCAACAGCGGCCGTCATCGGCACGCTCGTGCTGGGCCCTCATGTGCTCGGGCTCATTACCGCGGTGGGGGGCTCAACGTTTTCCGGGTCGTAGAACTCGCGCGGCAAGAGCTCTTCCGAGTCCGCATATCCGGAGCGGGCCAGGAAAGAGCGGATCTCGGTGCACAGGTCGCAGGCCCCGAGGTAGCTCTCCCTCTGTGGGGCATAGCCCCATTCCGCCTGGGCCAGCTCCTTGAGGCCGGCGACCCCGCGCTTGAAAAGGAGCGTGAGGAGGGGGTACTTTTCCGGAGGCAGGGGCCCTCCCAAATCCGCGGCGTCAACCGCCAGTCCGGAGCACAGCCCTGGAATATAGTTTCCGTAAAGATCCACGTGAAAGTGGCTTGTGTCGAGCAGATCGCGGCTGCAGTTCCCCGTCTCCGACAGGATCCGCTCCGGGCTTCGACCGGGGAGCAGGGGCCGGAAAGTCTCCAGGGCGCGGCCGCCGAAGTGGATCCAGTAGCGGCGCAGGATGGCCAATGGATAGTCCCGCCCGAAGCGTTCCATGTATTCCTCCAGGGAATGGGACCGTTTGGGATCGAAAGCGGCCAGGTCCCGGAAGAACCCGTCCACCCAGGGGATCACGCCCATGCCGGCCCTGCGTGCCGCCTGAATGGCTCCGTTTATCCGCTCGAACGGAATCCGCTCGTTGTGGAAGGGGCTCACGGAAACCAGAAGGGTGTGCAGCCCCTGCTCCCGCAGATCCCTGAGCATGGCGGCTGAGGTCTCCTCGTCCCGGAACCAGGAGCCGTTGGTTTCCACGTATTCCAAGCCGATGCCCGCTCGGGGCATCCGGCGCAGGACGCGCCCCAGCCCTTCCGGGTCGAGCAAGGGCTCGCCCCCGCCTAAGTGCACCGCGGGGCAGCCTGCTGCGCGGATCGTGCTCAGGAGGCGTTCCGCTGTGTCCGGATCGATATAGTCCCGGCTGCGGGAGGGACCGCAGTTGTAGAGGCAGTGCCTACAGCGGGAGGGACAGGCGTAGTTGGTGATCAGCCCGCCGGAGAGGAGCCGCGGGATCCTGAGTCCGCTCATTGTGATCGCTGTCCGTCGTGACCCGTGATTCGTGTCTCGTGAACCAAAAAACTCAGCAGGCGCCGGGGTTCTTTCGTCCCTGGAGAACCTCGCGGTAGTAGTCCCGGATAGTTTCGGGATCCCCGTTCTCCCGCTGAACCAGGATGGAGTAGCAGTCCATCTCCGTTTGCAGCACGCGCCGCAGGATGCGGTAGTACTCCTCGGAGCGCTTGTCCACCTCGAGGTCGAAGCGTCCCAGAAAATCGTCCGCCAGCCGTTCCGAGGAGGAGCCGAAAATGCCGTAGGACAGCCTGTCCTTCATGCGCCATATGGCGTACTGGTAGCGCTCTGCCCGCTTGCGGGAGGCCTCGTTGGCTGTCTCCCTCCGGCAGTGGCCCGAGCTCGTGTTTGCGCAGGAGCCGGGCTTGCGCGATCGGGACTCCGAGGCCGGTATTTCCTCCAGCCTGGCCTGAAGATACTGCTCCAGGCAGTTGGAAAGGGTCTGCTCGTCCGGAACCATGGCTTGTCATCCATTATGGTTTGACACGGGGGACTCTGGAATGCAGAGGATCTGAATTCACCGGATAGTGCTGGTTGGTGACTTCGAGGCCGATCCTAATCAGGAAAATTCCATGCTGGAGATATAGCGCTCCATGAAGCTGGGCATTTCGGCTGTGGAGACATGGCTGATGCCTGAGACACGGGATTCCAGGTATCGCCGGTACGTGATGTCGTTCAGGAGCCAGACACAGCCGCTTCTGCTGGTGTTGCCCGCAAAGTCGACCTTGACGTCTGTTTGCGGGGGGATGAGACCAATCCGTTCCAGATTCCCCGGATTCAGGTAAAAGCCGAATCCGCCGGCAATAATGACCCGTTCCAGCTCCTCCGCGGAGATCCCCGCCTCCTCCAGAAGCGTGTCGATGCTGGCCCGGATGGCGCCCTTGGACAGCTGGATCTCCCTGATGTCCGCCTGGGTGAAAAGGACTCTGTCCCCCAGCCTGAGTGCCGGCTGGCCGTCCAGAAGCTCCAGCATTTCCCGGAGAGAGGGACTCAGATGAGGACACTCCTCTGCTGTTTTCATCCGTCCGCTCTGGTCCACGATCCCCAGATCGAGAAGGCAGGCGAGCAGATCGATGATGCCGCTGCCGCAGATTCCCTTGGGCGGGACGTCGCCGAGGGTGGAGAACTCCAGGCCGTATCCGTCTGTGGAAGCGCTGGAGATGGCACCGAGCGCGGCGCGCATGCCGCTATAAAGAGTCCCTCCCTCGAAAGCCGGGCCAGCGGCCGAGGAGGTGGCAAGCCTCTTCCCTTGGTGGTTTACCGCGATCTCTCCGTTGGTCCCCACGTCGATATAGAGGATTCGGTTCTCGTCATTGAAGAAGTCGCCGCTCATGAGCAAGCCGGCTGTGACGTCCGTGCCGATGAAGGCGTGAATGACCGGCGGGATGTAGACCCTGGCGGCGGAATTGACCTCCAGGCTGAATTGGCTGGCTGGATAGCTCGTGCTGTCCGCGATATCCACCCGAAAGGGAACAACCCCAAGCGGTGAGGGATCGATGCCCGCCGCGAGCTCGAGCATGGTCGTGTTTCCGCCGATAACCACATCCAGGATTTCCCGGGGATTCGACTCCGTATCCGAGCAAGCCTGTCGTATGAGTTGATTCAGCCCCTTGGCCACGGTTTTGTGGAGCCGATCCAATCCTTCCTGAGTGGAAGCGTAGCGGATGCGGGAGATCACGTCGTGCCCGTAGCTGCTCTGGGGATTGAGGCTGGAGGCGGTAGCCAGCTCCTCGCCGGACCGCAAAGAGATGAGGGTGACGACCATAGTGGTCGTGCCCAGATCCACGGACAGCCCCTTGGGCTCCAAATCTTCCCGCCACTCGGGAAGAACCATTGTTTCCGACACCCTGTCATAGCGCAGCCACCAGGAGTCCCCGTCCCGGAAGATATGAACGGCACTCGCCACGCGGCCCCAGCTGATGCGTTCACCTTCCAGGATGTGCTGGGCCTGTCGGATCCTTTGGGCGTCCCTGCTGAAGTCCTCGGGCAGACGGATGGTAATGTCCGTCTCTGGGTAGGTCAAACAGGAGAGCCTGAGTCCGGCATCCTCCTGTTCCTGGGTTATCTTCTTGTGCGGCGTGGGAGGGACGTCATCCGGATTCTCCACCCATACTCCGCACTGCCCGCAGATGCCCTGTCCCCCGCAGGGACCCTCGATATTGATCTCGTTGCGCAGGAGGGTTTCCCGCAGACTCTCTCCGGGTTGGGTTTCTACTGTTTCGTCCAGCGGCTTGATGGTGATTCTGACACTTTTGTTCATAGGCTCTGGCGCTTAACCATTTGAAGGGGCCTTGGTCAGGGTGATGGATTCCTGCAGCTCGCTGGCCAAGGCTTCCAGCTCGTTGCGGAATTTTTCCTCGTCGACTTCCTCCGGGACCTCGATCAACGTATACATGCGGAACAGGGAGATCTCTTGCTGGGGGTCCTCCTCTACACGGGTATCCATCTGCAGGATGTTTACCCCGCGCTGAGCCAGGAACTGGGAGGCTTTGTGAATGATGCCGGTTCGGTCTTCGCCGCGAATGCGCATGGCGTACCTGGGATTGCTTGTCTCTCGGGCATCCGATCTTTTTGAAGGGGGAACGGGTAGGATCCGGGTCTCGATCTCGGTTTCCCGTTCCAAACTCCGCAACTCCTCCTTGAGCCGATCCAAGGTGGAGTCCTCTTCAAAGGTGATGTGGAGCATCAAGGTGAAATGGTCCGCAAGCAGGGTCATGCAGGAATTCTGTATGTTTATTTGGAAAAGGTAAATGTGTTTGGTCAACTCCGCGACGACCCCGGGACGATTCCCACCTACTGCGGAAATGATGTACTCCTTGGGCATTGTCGCTCCGTTTGTTTTGTCCAGTTTTTTGTGTCGGGGGTCCGACGTGCCTCAGTCTTGTACCTTTCCCTCTTCCGCCTCGTGCAGGACCGCCTGAATGCGATTCCTGATGTCCTGGCCCAATTCGTAGCGTCTCGATGCCCGGTTTTGCAGGATATCCAGCGTGTAATCCCTGATCCTGTCTCGCATGCTTTTCGAGCCGTCGGCCTTCCAATCCTCGTAATTCCGCCTTTCCATAAGCCGGGGCTGCCAGTTCCTCTCCGCCATTTTTGTGCTGTGATCGCTCTGATAGTGGCTTCCGCCCAGGCTATGCTGATGGATCTCCTCCAGGGCCAGGGTGTTGTCCGTTACCTCGATCCCGTTGATAATACGCCTGCCCATGCCCAGGACCTCGTTGGCGAGGACCAGTTGAAAAAGGGAGCCGGTCATGCCGGATTCCAGGAACCCCACGTCGTGTACCAGGTTGGCACCGGACATAAGGGCGGAGTGCAGGGAGAACGCCGACTCCATTGCGGACTGAGGATCCGTGATCTTGGCGTCGCTGCACCCGCCGGCCACGAAAACCGGCAGCTCCAGGAAGTCGGCAAGCTCAGTGAGCCCAAGGCTCAGAACGCTCAGCTCCGGGGCGCCGTAGGAGAATATCATCCGCCGCATATCCAGAATGGACTGGGTTCCGCCGATAATGATGCAGGATCCCGGCTGCCGAATCTGGGAAAGGACCACTCCGATGAGCGATTCCGCCAGAGTGACCACCAGATGCGCGGCGTGAGTCGGAGGCACAGTGGCTCCGCCCGTGTTTGCCGGAGCGAAAATCTGGGGAATGCCGTGCTGGGCGCAGTAGAGGAGCTTGTCCGCGGCGTTGTAGTCGCACATCAAGGGCGAGAGCGGCTCGTTGTAGAAGAAGTACAGGGGGCGGTGGTAGAGGTTTTCCTTGCCGCCGGCCACGGCGCTCGCGATTTCGTGGAGCAGCCTGCAGTGCTTTTTGTCATAGCACCAGGCGATAATCGGCTTGCTGCTTTCCTGAATCAGCTCGGAGAATTCGTAGACTTCCTCCAACCCGTCTGTGACATCGGAAATCGAGCCCAGGGACATGACGAAGTCGATTTCCGGAAGGACGTCGCAGACGCTGGCCACATGTCTCGCGTCCCGACGCAGGTAGCGACGTCTCTCCCTGCTGTAGGGGTCGATGAAATAGGGGCAGGTGGGACCCGGGCCAAAGTAGCTCTTGTAGGGCTCGATGCGGACGCGTCCGGAATGATCCCAGCGATGGATCGTGGTGACAGGAGGAACGGTTTGCAGGCAACGCTTGACGAGCTGGGAAGGAATATAGACCCGTTTGTCCCGAACCGTACACCCCTGCGAGCGCAAAAGGCTGCGTGCCTGCTCGTGGTGGATCTCGGCTCCGGTGTATTGGAGTATTTCCAGGGTTTCGCTATAAATCAGGGATTTCTTTTTGTCCGAAAGATAGGAGAACTGAACCGTGGGGTCTTGAGAAAGGCTCTGTTGCTTCATGGCCAAATCCGGGTGAGGTTCGTGTTCAGGGTGATTTATAGCCTCGAGGCAAATACTGCTGGAAAAATACCTTTTTGAGAAAATATCTTTTTGAGATTTTCGGGTCAATCCCTTTTTCAACGCTC
>Ga0207714_1000983_pt1 | contig 19065 bp, 17 predicted proteins | sample PonA232FremontCA_2_FD_187270 | JGI IMG/M metagenome (GOLD analysis project Ga0207714, IMG submission 187270) | Marine sediment microbial community from Fremont, CA, USA - Pond A23 Sediment 2 (SPAdes) | ecosystem: Environmental > Aquatic > Marine > Unclassified | place: USA: Fremont, California...
CCACCGCTGCGCCGGCGGCCTCTACTGCCCCGCCCAGCGCGAGGGTGCGCTCCGCCACTTCGCCTCGCGCCGCGCCCTGGATATCGACGGGCTCGGCGAGAAGATCATCAAGCAGCTGGTGGCCAAGGGTATGGTCCAGGACCCGGCGGACCTCTTCCAGCTGGGCCACGCCCAGCTCGCCGGCCTGGAGCGCATGGGCGACAAGTCCGCCGACAACCTGCTGGTGGCCCTGGAGCGGGCCAAGCATACGACCCTGGCCGGCTTCCTCTACGCCCTGGGGATCCCCCACGTGGGCGAGGCGACCGCCCGGCAGCTGGCCGAGTCGGCCTACACCCTGCGCCCGGATATCCCGCGGGGCGGCCGCGAGGCGCTGCGCGATGCAGCCGGGCTGCAGGCCGACTCGGCCGTCACCAGCGAGGCCCTGCTGCGGATCATGGCCGCGCCGGCCGGCGAGCTGGAGGCCCTTGAGGACATCGGCCCGGTGGTGGCCCAGGCCATCGCTGGCTTCTTCGCCGAGCCGCACAACCGGCAGGTGGTCGAGCGCCTCTGCGCCGCCGGCGTCCACTGGCCGGAGCCGCCGGCACCGGATGACCAGGCCGCGTCGGCCCCGCTCGCCGGCAAGTCCCTCGTGCTAACCGGCACCCTGGCGGGCATGACCCGCGACGAGGCCAAGGCGGCCATCGAGGCCCGGGGCGGTCGGGTGACGGGCAGCGTGTCCAAGCGGACCGACTACGTCGTCGCCGGCGATGACGCCGGCAGCAAGCTCGACCGGGCCCGCGAGCTGGGGGTTGAGGTCCTCGACGAGGCGGGGCTGCGCGAGCTGCTCGAGGCGTAGCGCGGAGACGCCATCCCCCATCGGGCCTATGGGGCCACTCCGCAGCCTGGGCTGGTACACTCGAGCCATGACGGATCCCCTGGCCTACCCCCGCTTCCCCAACCAGGACGGGGCCACCGCGGTTACGCGGGCCTCGCCGGAGGCGGTGTGGGAGCAGCTCGCCGCCATCGGCGGCGCCAACCGCTACTACTACATGAATCCCCTGTGGAGCCTGCGCGAGATGCTCGACGCCCTGGTAGGCGGGAACGGGATGCACCGCGGGCGCCCGCTCCACACCGACCTGCGGCCTGGGGACGTCATCGACTCGTGGCGTGTGCTAGTTGTGGAGCCCCGGGAGCGGCTGGCGCTGGGCTTCGGCATGAAGGCGCCCGGCACCGGCGTGCTGGAGTTCACGGTGGCGTCGCTGGCGCCGCAGCGCACCCGGCTCAGCGTTACCGCGTACTGGTCCCCCCAGGGGCTGCCAGGCCGGCTCTACTGGTACGCTATGGGGCCCACCCACGCCTTCCTGTTCAGGGGGTTGGCCGAGGCGATCTGTCGACGGGCGGAGGAGCAGGAGAGCAGCCCAACGAGCGACTAGGGTCTAGCGATGACAGAGCAGCTGCAGATCGAGTACCTGGAGGGCGAGGAGATCGGCCAGCGCCTCGAGCAGATCGCTGCGCTGCGCCTGCAGGTCTTCAGCGAGTGGCCCTACCTCTACGACGGCACCATGGAGGAGGAGCGCGCCTGCCTGCGCTTCTACCTCAAGGCGCCGCAGGCCCTGGCCATCGTGCTGCTGGACGGGGATGAGGTGGTGGGGCTGTCCACCGCCATGCCGCTGACCGACGAGTCCCCCCGCCTCCAGGCGCCCTTCATCGAGCAGGGCTTCGATATCGGGCGGGTCTTCTACCTGGCGGAGTCCATCCTCCTGCCGGCGTACCGGGGGCGGGGCCTGTATCGGCACCTCTTCGAGGCCCGCGAGCGCCACGCCCGCAACTGCGGTCCCTACGAGTGGGCGGCCTTCTGCACAGTGGTGCGCGAGACGGACCACGACCTGCGCCCCGCAGAGTACCAGTCCCTGGAGCCGATCTGGGCGCACTTCGGCTACACGCGCCGGGACGACCTCATCGCCTACTACCCGTGGAAGCAGGTGGACGAGCCGGAGGAGACGGATAAGCCGCTGGTGTTCTGGCTCAAGCCCCTGTCCGAGGAGGCGTCTCCGTCTTAGCGGCAGGGCCCGCCTGTATCCGGCGCGTCCTTCGCCGGATCGATCCCTACAGCATCTCCGAGTGCCTCAGCGGGGATGTGCGGCACAGGCAAGGGTGCTGCCCTCTATGCCACTACGGAGCGACTCGGTACGCCTAGGTAGGGCCACTGATCTGGCGGAAGGGGAGGGATTCGAACCCCCGGTGGGCAGGACCCACAGCTGATTTCGAGTCAGCCGCCTTCGACCACTCGGCCACCCTTCCTGAACCCTCTATTTCGCCATAGCGATCCGGATCTCGCAAGGCCCACCCCCGGTGCGGCCGGGGAGGCGGCCGAGGGCTATCCCCTTCGGGGTATCCCGCTTGGTGGATACGCCGGCCGGAGCCGAGGTGCTAGCTTGATCCCGGCTACACCCGAGAAGAAGACCCATACGCAAAGGAGGGTGGTGATGCGCAATCGGCTCCTGGCTGCCATGATCACGGGCCTGGCCACTACGCCGGCGGCCGCCCAGCAGGGCCCGGAAGTGGATTGGTTCGGCTTCGCCCAGATCACGGCGGAGACCACCGGCGAGCAGGACAACGGGGACGGGGGCGGCATCGCCTTCGGCGCCGACCGGGTCCGTATCGGCAATACCGCGCAGTGGGGGAACGGCGTCCACGCCAAGCTGCAGGTGGACTTCAATGCTGCAGGCGTGTCGACCGAGGAGGCTGAGGACTCGGATGCCCTTGAGGCGGCCTCCAACACCAACCAGCTGCCGAACATCATCAAGGACGCCGTCGTCGGCTACCGCGTCAACGACAACCTCGACCTTCAGGCCGGCATGCGCAAGATGCCGGTGGGTATGGACTTCAATACCTCCGGCAAGCGGTTGGATATCCCCAAGCGCTCCATGGAGAAGGCCCTGGTGCTCGAGCGCTCCGGCGGCGCGTTCCTCTTCGGCGAGGCGCCCAATGTCGGCGACGGGGAGCTCGGCTACGCCCTGGCCGTGGCCAACCCGGCCACCCGCAGCGGCGCCGTTGAGGCCAGCGCCGGCAAGTGCGTTAGTGACGGAGCAAGCGCTGGTGACGCCGGTGATGCCAACCAGGCCGGTACACTGGGCGAGGACAACAGCTACGCCGGCCGGCTCAGCTACCAGGCCGGGCCGGGCCTCTACGCCGAGGGCTACTACGGCGGCAGCACCACCAGCTGCACGGCGAATAACGCCGAGGACTACCAGGTCTACGGCCTGGGTCTACGGGGGCAGCCGGCCTCGGGGGTGACGCTCAAGGCGGAGTGGATCAGCGGCAGCAACGTGCAGCACGTGGACGGCCGCGACCGGGACGTTTGGTACGTCCACGGCGGCTACATGCTGACGCCCGGCATCGAGGGCGTGGTGCGGCACTACACCTCCAGCTTCGACGGCGGCGGCGTCGACGCCGATCTCGGCGAGACCTGGCTCGGCGCCAACTTCTTCCTCACCCCGGCGTCGCCCCACCAGACCCGGATCCAGCTGGCGGTGGTCGTGCCCAGCGGCGATACCGAGGCCTCGGACTACCCCGACAACGGCCCGGGCGACTACCACCGCACCCAGCTCAACCTCGACAAGGACGGCGACGCCGAGACCACCTTCCTGGCCCAGTTCCAGGCCAGCTTCTAGGTTGCGGCGTCCCGCCGGGGCCGGCTTGCGCCGGCCCCAGTGCCTCGGGGCAGCCTCCTGCCGGCGGCTGCCGCGAGGCCAGGGCCTCAGCCTGCCGGCGGCGGCCTCAGCCCGCCGGCGGCGGATCGGTGAAGGTCACCGACCGGTAGCGGGCGAACTGGATATCCGGTGACCAGTGGTCCGGCATCAGCCCCGCCTTGAGCTTGAGCTGGGCCAGGAAGTCCTGCGGATCCGGCAGGGAGGCCCAGACCGCCGGCAGGAAGGTGGCCCGCCGGTGCCCGTCCTGGAGGATCAGCCCGTCCTCCCACGGCACCAGCTGCGCCAGCAGCTCCCGCTCGCTGCTGACAGGCATCGGCTCGGCCTCGCCGAGCACCGAGACCGTGACGGTCAGCGTATCCAGCTCGCCGCTCTGCTGCACCGCCTCGAAGCGCGGGTCGTTGAAGGCGGCGTCGATGGCCGTCCTCGTGACGCTCTCCGCGAGCGGCTGGGTGGGCGCTAGCGTGCCCATGCACCCGCGTAGCTCCTCGCCGCGGTACAAGGAGACGAAGGCCGCCCCCGGGCGGGTCAGCTCCTCGGGTAGCTCCGAGGCCGCGGGCGGCGGCTCGCCGGCCCCCAGCCGGTGGGCGATGGCCTGCCGCGCGAGCCGGGGCAGCAGCGCCCCGTGCTCCCTGGACAGGTCCGTGCCGATGGGCTGCTCGGTGGTCTGCTCAGTGGAAGACATAGCTGCCGTACCCCACGACTGCGGAACGATCGCCGGTGACATCGCCGGAGTTGCACTGCGCGATGGTGTGCGCCTGCAGCCCGTGCCTGCGGGCGAACCACAGCAGCCCGCGCAGCGGGGCCGCCCCGCAGGCGCGCTCCGGGGTGATCTCCTCGAGGGCCCCGGACTCGATGGCCGCCGTGGTCTCGGCGTCGATGCGCCTCGCCGTGGCGTCATCGTGGAAGTGGCTCAGGTCTGAGCTGACCAGGATCAGGGTGTCCGCCCGCCAGAGCCGCTCGATGAGCTCGCCGCAGGACTGCGGCGTGGTCCGCCCCACGGCCAGCGGCAGGACGTCGAAGTCCGCCAGGACGACCTGCAGGAAGGGCAGCTGCACCTCCAGGCTGTGCTCCCGGGCGTGGGCGCTGCCGTCCACGTGGACCTCCGGGTGCGTCAGCGCCTGCTCGCGCAGCGCCTCGCTCACGGGGACGGTACCCAGGGGCGTGGCCAGCGCCTCGGCCTCGGGCAGGGCGATGCCGTGCACGTCCACGAAGTGGGCCGGGCCGAGCAGCACCACGTGGCGCAGCTGCTCGCGTAGTGGCGCGAGGCGCTGGTAGCCCCGGGCCGCCGCGGCCCCGGAGAAGGGATAGCCGGCGTGGGGCAAGACCATGGCGCGCGGCGCCTCTGCCGGATCGCGGGCCGGCTCGCCGGCCTCGGCGAGCAGCGCCTGGACGGTGCGGCGCAGCTCCTCCGCCTCGCCGGGGTAGAAGCGCCCGGCGACGGCGGGCGGACGGACGCTGGTCGTGGCCTGTGGCATGGGTTCTCACCTCCCGCTGCTGATGGAACTACGGATCGGCTATCCTCGTCCCAAGGTTAGACGATGGAGCACGACCCCAGGTTTCCGGCATGAGCCATGCGTGAGATGACCGGCCCAGCGCGCCAGCGCGCCCCCTCGGACCCGTCGGTGGTAGCCACGCGCTACTGGCACCGGCTCGACGACGGGCGCCTCCAGTGCGACCTCTGCCCGCGCCACTGCCGTCTCAAGGAGGGGCAGCGCGGCCTGTGCTTCGTGCGCGCGGCCCAGGGCGGCGAGGTGGTGCTCACGACCTACGGCCGCTCCAGCGGCTTCTGCATCGATCCCATCGAGAAGAAGCCGCTCAACCACTTCCTGCCCGGCACGGCGGTGCTCTCCTTCGGCACCGCCGGCTGCAACCTGGCCTGCAAGTTCTGCCAGAACTGGGACATGAGCAAGTCCCGGGAGCTGGATACGCTCACGGACCGCGCCGAGCCGGAGCAGCTCGCCGCGGCGGCGGAGCAGGCCGGCGCCCGCAGCATCGCCTTCACCTACAACGACCCGGTGATCTTCCACGAGTACGCCGTCGACGTCGCCGCCGCCTGCCGCGAGCGGGGGATCCGCACCGTGGCCGTCACCGCGGGCTACATCTGCCCGGAGCCGCGGGCGGCGTTCTTCGCAGGTATGGATGCGGCGAACGTCGACCTCAAGGCCTTCACCGAGCGCTTCTACCACAGGCTCACCGGCGCCCGGCTGGGACCGGTGCTCGATACCCTGCGCTACATCCGGCAGGAGACGGACTGCTGGCTGGAGCTGACCACCCTGATCATCCCGGGCGAGAACGACGCCGACAGCGAGATCGAGGCCATGGCGCAGTGGGTGGTGGACGAGCTCGGCGCCGACGTCCCCCTGCACCTCACCGCCTTCCACCCGGCCTTCCGGATGAGCGACTACCCGGCCACGCCTGTCTCGACCCTCACCCGGGCGCGCCGCATCGCCCGGGCGCAGGGGCTGCGCTACGTCTACACCGGCAATGTCCACGACCCGGAGGGCGGGACGACCTACTGCCACGCCTGCGGCGAGCGGCTTATCGAGCGCGATCGCTACCGGCTCGTGGCGTGGCGGCTCGACGCCGAGGGCCGGTGCCGGCACTGCGGCACACCCTGCGCCGGCGTCCTCGAGGCGGAGCCCGGGCGCTGGGGGGCCCGGAGCGTGCCGGTGCGCCTCGCCAGCGGCTAGCCGGGCCGGGCGCCGGCCGCCAGGCCTCGCCGTCCCTCCGGCCTCAGCCCAGGCCGCCGAGCAGGTCCGCTCCTTGCCGGCGCGGCTGCAGCCCCGAGAGGCTGACCCCGAGGAGCCGCACGGGGCGGACCCCCGCCTCGGTCCCGGCGAGCAGGCCGGGGAGCAGGGCCTCGATCTCCGCGGCGCCGGTCACGGCCTGGGGCGGGGAGGCCTGCCGCGTGATGGACTCGAAATCGGTGTAGCGCAGCTTGAGCGTGACCGTGCGCGCGACCAGGTCGGCCGCCTGGAGCCGCTCGGCGACCCGGGCCGCCAGGGGCGCCAGGCGGCGCTGGAGCTCGGCCGGATCGCGGGCGTCGTCGCCGAAGGTCCGCTCCGCGCCGATGGACTTGCGCTCGCGGCGCCGCCGCACGGGGCGGTGGTCGATGCCGTGCGCCGCGTCGCGGAGGGTCCCGGCGCGGTTGCCGAAGGCGCGGTGCAGGTCGGCCAGGTCCCAGTGCAGCAGGTCGCCGACCTGGGCGATGCCCAGCTCCGCCATGCGCTCGGCGGTGGCCGGGCCCACGCCGTGGAGCCGGCGGATGGGCTGCGCGGCGACGTAGGCCGGGCCGTCGGCCGGCGGCACGACGTACAGCCCGTCGGGCTTGCGCTCGTCGGAGGCCAGCTTGGCCAGGAGCTTGTTGTAGGAGACCCCCGCCGAGGCGGTCAGCCCCGTCTCCGCCCGGATCCGCGCCCGGATGGCCTCCGCCATGCGCGTCGCCGACCCCTGGCAGCGGCTGGAGCCGGTGACCTCGAGGTACGCCTCGTCCAGGGAGAGGGGCTCGATGGCGGCGGCGTAGTCGGTGAAGATCGCGTGCAGGTGGCGGGATAGGGCGCGGTAGTGGTCGAACCGCGGCCGCAGGAAGACCGCCTGCGGGCACAGGCGCCGGGCCCGGGCCGCCGGCATGGCGGAGCGGATGCCGAAGCGGCGCGCCTCGTAGCTGGCGGCGGCGACCACGCCGCGGCCGTCGGGGGAGCCGCCGACGACCACAGGCCGGCCGCGCAGCCTCGGGTCATCGCGCTGCTCCACCGAGGCGTAGAAGGCGTCCATATCGATGTGGATGACCTTGCGTGTCATCGACGGCTCGCCGCTCGGGCCACCCGCCCATTCTAGCGGAGCAGGCCCGCCGGCATAGCCCCGCCCCGCGGGCCCGTTGGCAAGGGTACGGCGCCCTTATATCCTGACCGCACTTGAGCCCGGCTCGGAGGCCGCATGTTCCTCGATCACAACCCGCGGTTCGTCAGCCGCCTGACGCGCGAGACCCTTGCGCTCATCATGGCCGGCGGCCGAGGGGGGCGACTCTCCAGCCTGACGGACTGGCGCACCAAGCCGGCCATCCCGTTCGGCGGCAAGTTCCGGCTCATCGACTTCCCGCTGTCGAACTGCATCAACTCCGGCATCCGCCGGGTGGGGATCCTCACCCAGTACAAGGCGCACTCGCTGATCCAGCACGTGCAGCGCGGCTGGGGCCTGCGCGGGGAGTTCGGCGAGTTCGTCGAGCTCATCCCGGCGCAGCAGCGCATGGACAAGCCCCTCTGGTACACCGGCACGGCGGACTCGGTCTACCAGAACATCGACATCATCAAGGCCCACGACCCGAGCTACGTGCTCATCCTCGCCGGCGACCACGTCTACAAGATGGACTACGGCGCCATGATCGCCCGGCACGTGGAGGCCGGCGCCGACGTCACCGTCGGCTGCGTCCAGGTGGACCGCGAGCAGGCGCGAGCCTTCGGCGTCATGTCCGTGGAGGAGCACGGCCGGGTGACGGCGCTGACCGAGAAGCCCCAGGAGCCGGAGCCGATGCCCGGCAACCCGGATGCGGCCCTCGCCTCCATGGGCATCTACGTCTTCAACCGCGACTACCTCTTCCGCATGCTGCGCGAGGACGCCGAGGACTTCACCAGCTCCCGGGACTTCGGCCGGGACGTCCTGCCCAAGGCCATCGAGCGGGATCACGTCCAGGCCTTCCCCTTCAGCGATCCGGTGACCGGCAAGCAGGCCTACTGGCGCGATGTCGGCACGGTGGATGCCTTCTACCAGGCGAACCGGGAGCTCGTGGAGGCGGATCCGGAGCTCGACCTCTACGACGACGCCTGGCCCATCTGGACCTACCAGGCCCAGCTGCCGCCGGCGAAGTTCATCCACGACGCGGCGGGCAACGCCGGCACGGCCGACAACTCCATGGTCTCCGGCGGCAACATCATCGCCGGCGCCGCCGTGCGCCGCTCGGTGCTCTTCTCCCGCGTCCGGGTGGAGGCGGGCGCCGAGGTGGAGGAGGCCGTCATCCTGCCGCGGGTGACCGTCGAGGGCGGCTGCCGCGTCCGCCACGCTGTCATCGACGAGGGCTGCTCCATCCCCGCAGGGACCGTGATCGGCGAGGACCCGGCCCGCGATCGGGAGCGCTTCCACGTTACGCCGGGCGGGGTGGTCCTGGTCACGGCGGAGATGCTGGGCCAGGAAGTCGCCCACGTCCGATAATCCCGCCACCAGCGGCGTGCGCTCGCTGCCCGGGCAGCGCGCCGCAGCCGAGTAGAGGCTGAGGTATGGCCGACATCCCCGCCATCGAGGGGCTGTTCAACCAGTTCGCCGTCCTGCTGCTCGTCGCGGCCGTTATCGGCTTTATAGGGACCCGCCTCAGGCAGCCGCTGGTCGTCTCCTTCATCGCCGTGGGCATCCTCGTCGGCCCCTCGGCGCTGGGGTGGGTGGACGGCCACGAGCCCATGATGGACCTGCTCGCCGAGATCGGGATCGCGCTGCTGCTGTTTGTCGTCGGGCTCAAGCTCGACCTCCACCTGATCCGGACCATGGGGCCGGTGGCGCTGGTCACCGGGGTGGGCCAGGTGGCCTTCACCGCCACGGTCGGCTTCCTGATCGCCCTGGCCGTGGGGCTGGAGCCCGTGGCGGCGCTCTACGTGGCGGTGGCGCTGACCTTCTCCAGCACCATCATCGTGGTCAAGCTCCTCTCGGATAAGAAGGAGATCGACGCCCTCCACGGCCGCATCGCCGTCGGCATCCTCATCGTCCAGGACATCTGCGTGATCCTGGCGATGATCCTGATCACCTCGCTGACCGCGGCCGAGGGGGATGCGAGCCTGGCCTACGAGATGGGCCGGGTCGCCCTGACCGGGCTCGGCGTGCTAGCGGCCGTGGCGTTGCTGATGCGCTACGTCCTGCCGCGGCTGCTCGATGTGCTGGCGCGGACCCCGGAGCTGCTGGTGCTGTTCTCCATCGCCCTGGCGGTCTCCATGGCCACGGGCGGTGATATGCTCGGCTTCAGCAAGGAGGTGGGCGCCTTCCTGGCAGGGGTCGCCATCGCCTCGACCCCCTACCGGGAGGCCGTTGCCTCGCGGCTAACCGCGCTGCGCGACTTCCTGCTGCTGTTCTTCTTCATCTCCCTCGGCGCGCAGCTGGATCTCACCACCATCGGCGATCAGCTCGGCCTGGCACTGCTCTTCTCGGCCTTCGTGCTCCTCGTCAAGCCGCTCATCATCCTGGCCATCATGGGCCTCATGGGGTATCGGAAGCGCACCGGCACGCTCACCGGCCTCACGCTGGCGCAGATCTCCGAGTTCTCCCTGATCCTGGGCTCGCTCGGGATGTCCGTCGGCCACATCGATCAGGAGGCCATGAGCCTGATCACGCTGGTGGGACTGATCACCATCGGCGCCTCCACCTATCTGATCTTCTACGCCCGTCCCATCTACGAGCGCCTGTCGCCGCTGCTCACGCCCTTCGAGCGCAGCAGCCCGTACGCGGAGCTCGCCCTGGACAGTCAGCCCCAGGCGTGCGAGGAGGCCGATGTCGTCATCTTCGGCCTCGGCCGCTACGGCGAGCAGCTGGCCAAGAACTTCAAGGCCCGCGGCTGGCGGGTCCTGGGGGTGGACTTCGACCCGACGGTCGTCTCGCAGTGGCGCGAGCGGGGCGAGATGGCCCACTACGGCGATGCCTCGGACCCGGAGTTCCCGCGGACCCTGCCGCTGGGGGAGGTGCGCTGGATCATCAGCACCGCGCCGGACCGGGACGTGGGCGGCACCCTCATCAACGCGCTCCGGGCTGCCGGCTACCAGGGTAGGCTGGCGGTCACCGTGCACAGCCGCATGGACGCCGAGTACCTGCGCCGCCAGGGTGCGGACCGCGTCCTGATGCCCTTCGTAGACGCCGCCGAGATGGCGGCCGCGGAGATCACCGCTGACCCGGATCCGGTGGCGGCGCGCAACGGCGGCCGGCGGCCGTAGGCAGCTACCCGGCGGCCAGGGCCTGTCGCACCGCCTCGGCGACGCGCTCGACCCGCTCCTCGCCCATGTAGGGCCACATCGGCAGGCTCAGCACCTCCTGGCAGGCCCGCTCGGCGGCAGGGCAGCAGGCCTGCAGGTGTCGATAGGCCGGCTGGTGGTGGAGTGGGACGGCGTAGTAGACCATGCAGCCGATCCCGGCGGCCTGCAGGGCGTCGCGGACGGCGTCCCGGCGGCCGTCGGCGATGCGCACCGTGTACTGGTGGTAGACGTGGTCCCCGTGGGGCGCCACGTGCGGCGTGGCCAGGCCGGGCACGTCGGCGAGCCGGCGGTCGTAGAGGGCGGCGATCGCCTTGCGCCGGTCGTTCCAGCCGTCCACGTGGGGGAGCTTGACGTGCAGCAGCGCTGCCTGCAGGGCGTCGAGCCGCGAGTTGTGGCCGATCCGGGTATGGTGGTCCCGCCGCTCCTGGCCGTGCAGGCGCAGCAGCCGGCACTGGGCGGCCAGCCCGTCGTCGTCGGTGGTGATCATGCCGCCGTCGCCGAAGCCGCCGAGGTTCTTGGTGGGATAGAAGGAGTGCGCCCCCAGGTCCCCCAGCGCGCCCAGGCGGCGCTCGCCCTGCCGGGCGCCGAAGGCCTGGGCGGTGTCCTCGACCACGTGCAGGCCGCGGCGCCGGGCGAGGTCGTTCACCGCCGCCATATCCGGCCCCTGGCCGAAGATGTGCACCGGCAGCAGCGCCTTGGTGCGCCCGGAGCAGGCGGCCTCCAGCGTCTCGGCGGTGACGTTGAAGGTATCGGGGTCGATGTCGGCGAACCGCGGGGTGGCGCCGAGCAGGCTGATCACCTCGGCGGAGGCGTAGAAGGTGAACGGCGAGGTCACCACCTCGTCGCCCGGGCCCACGCCGGCGGCAGCCAGGGCGATGAGCAGGGCGTCGGTGCCGCTGTTGACGCCTATGGCGTGGCGGCACCCCAGGTGCTCGGCCACGGCGTCCTCGAAGGCCTCGACGTGGGGGCCGAGCACGTAGGCCCCCGAGGCCAGGAGCCCGGTGGCGGCCTGCTCCAGCTCGCCGCGCAGGGCCTCGTACTGCGGCTTAGGGTTGTAGATCGGGATCTGCACGGTGGTCGTTCCTATGCGTCCTCGGTGTGTCGCAGCCGGGCCTCGGCCCTGGCCAGGAGGTCGACGAGCCTCGCCGCGAAGTGGCCGTCGGAGGTGGAGGGGGAGCGGTCGCGCACTCGGGCCAGGAAGTGCTCGAGCTCCAGGCGCAGCGGCTGGTCGTGGCCCTCGAAGACCTCCTCGGCGCCCTGGTCGATATGCTCGAGGCTGCCGTCGATGCCCTTGTGGTGGTGGATGATGACCTGGCGCAGCTCGTCGTACTCCACCATGCCCTCGCTGCCGACGATGACCAGGGTGCGACGCTTCTGCGGCCACAGCCAGGAGCAGTGCAGGTGGGTCTCCAGGCCGGTGTCGTGGCTCAGGTGCAGGTGGACGTCGTCCTCGACGCCGGGCTGGAGCATGCACTGGCCGTGCACGCTCATCTGCTGCGGGGTGTGGCCGGGCAGGAGGAAGCGCTGCACCGCCACGTCGTGGGTGCCCAGGCACCACAGGGCGTTCTCGTAGCCGCGCGCGCGGCCGAGCCCGAGGCGCTCCTGGTGGACGCTGTGGACCTGGCCGATGCGGCCCGCAGCGAGGAAGTCGCGCAGCCAATGGATGGCCGGCTGGAACAGCAGCAGGTGGCCGACCATGAGCAGCCGCTCGCGCTGCTCGGCGAGCGCCACCAGCTGCCAGGCCTCCTCGCCGCTCAGGGTCAGGGGCTTCTCGACGAAGACGTCCTTGCCCGCCTCCAGCGCCTGCTGGACCAGCGCGTGGTGCGTGCCCACCGGCGTGGCGATGACCACGGCCTCGACGCCCGGGTCACGGAGGACTGCCGCGATATCGTCGCTTACCTCCGCCTCGGGGTAGGCCTCGGCCATGGCCCGGCGGTGGTGGGGGTCGATGTCGGCGATGGCGTGCAAGGCACCGAGCTCGTGGAGGTTGCGGACGAGGTTGCGGCCCCATCCGCCGGCGCCCACGACGGCCACGCGCGGGGGCATGCTCTCGACGATCTCGGTGCTGGCCATGGCGCTCGGAGCCTCTCTCTCTCTCGCTGGTGCCCCGCTCGAGCGGGGGCGCTGTGGCGAAAGCGCGCTACTCTACCAAAAAGGGTCGTCCACGGGCACTTAGGGCTCCACCCCCAGGGCCCTCGCCAGCCTCTGCCAGGCCGCTGCCCCCGCCGGCAGGCCGAGGCGCAGCCCCGCGGGCGCGTCGAAGGCGCGGACCCAGACCCCGTCCCGGGCGAGGCGTGCCTGCACGGCACGCGGCGCCCGGCAGGGCACCCAGCGGAACAGCGGCGTGCCGCCCTCGGCGGGCAGGCCTGCGGCCTCGAGCAGTCCGTCGAGCCGCTCCGCCGCCCCGGCCAGCGCGGCGCGCTGCGCCCGCTGCCAGGCGTCGTCCTGCAGGGCCTGGCAGGCCGCGGCCCGGGAAGGGCCGGCCAGTGGCCAGGGGCCGAGCAGGGCGGCCAAGCGCTCGCGTACTGCCGCCGGGCCGAGCAGGAAGCCCACCCGGGCGCCCGCCAGGCCGTAGAACTTCCCCAGCGAGCGGAGGATGAGCAGCCCCTCCGTCCCGGCCTCAGCGGCCAGGGAGGTGGCCGGCTCGGCGTCGCAGAAGGCCTCGTCGAGGACCAGCCAGCCGCCCCGCGCGGCCAGCGCCGCCCGCCAGCTGCGCAGGGCCGCAGCCGGGTAGCGCCGCCCGGTGGGGTTGTTGGGGTGGCTGAGCGCGACCACGTCCCAGGGCAGCGGCCCCGCGGGGGCGGCGGCGAGCGCCGCCGGATCGAGGCGCTCCACGGCGTGCCCCCAGCGGTGCCACGCCTCGGCGTGCTCGGCGTACTCCGGCGTCGGGATGGCCACCCGGCCGGGCCGGCGCAGCGCCGGGAGGAGGCTGATGGCCGCCTGGGAGCCGGGCAGGGCGAGGGCCGCCGGGGCGCCGAAGGCGGCCGCCGCCACACCCTCTAGCCCGTCCCCTGCCTCGGGCAGCCGGTGCCAGGCCGCGGCAAGGGGCGGCGCCACCGGGTAGGGGGTGGGATTGATCCCGGTGGACAGGTCCAGCCAGCCCCCCTCGGGCTCGCCGAAGCGGGCCGTAGCCTCGTGGAGGTTGCCGCCGTGCTCGGGCATGCGCCGCTGCTCCGCCGTCGCCTCGCCCCCGCCTACAGCCCCCAGGCGGCCACGGCCCCCAGGGCGGCCGCCAGGGCCAGCCAGAGCCACACCCCGCGCTCGACCAGGGCTGCGGCCCGCTCGACGTGGGCCGTGCCGGCCGGTGCGCCGGCCCCCAGGGTGGGCCGCTCGCGTACGCCCTCGGCGTAGGTGGCCGTACCCCCCAGGGTAGCGCCCAGGGCGCCGGCCCCGGCGGCGAGCACTGTGCCGGGGTTGGACCCGGGCCAGTGGCCGGCCTGGTCGCGGACCGCCGCCCAGCTCGCCTGGGGGCGGCGGCTGACCACGGCGTAGGTCGCGGCGGTGAGCCGCGCCGGGATCCAGCCGAGGAGGTCGTCGAGCCGGGCGGCGGTCCGCCCGAAGGCGGCGAAGCGCTCGGTGCGGTAGCCCCACAGGGCGTCCAGGGTGTTGACCAGCCGGTGCGCCACCGCCGCCGGGGCGCCGCCGATCAGGAACCAGAAGAGCGTGGCGAAGACGGCGTCGTTGCCGTTCTCCAGGGTGGACTCGACGCTCGCCCGCGCCACCTCGCCGGCGTCCATCGCCCGTGTATCGCGGCCGACGACCCGGCTGACGGCAGTCCGCGCCACCGCCAGGTCACCGCGGCCCAGCGGGCCCGCCACGGCGCGGGCGTGCTCGTGCAGGCTGCGCCCGCCCAGGCAGAGGTAGAGGAGGCCGCCCTCGGCGACCCAGCCCAGCGGGGCGCTGGCGAGCAGGGCCGTGGCGAGCACCGGCGGGGCGACAAGCGCCACCACGGCGAGTAGGCCGGCCCGGCGCCGGGCGGCCGGGGCCAGTCCCCGGCGGTTGAGCCGCCCCTCCAGCCAGCCGGCGAGCCGGGCGAAGCCGTTGAGGGGGTGGTAGCGCCGCGGCTCGCCGAGGCCCTGGTCGAGCAGCCAGGCGCCGAGGAGGATGAGCGGTGCGCTCAGCACGGCGTCCTAGCCTGCGGCCTGCGCCGCGGCGCCGAGGAGCGCCGCGGTCTCGGTGAGCTCCACGCTCGCCCCGGCGGTATCCCCCGTCGTGCCGCCGAGCCGGCGGGACATGGCGTGCTGGGCGGCGATCAGCATCGCCGCCCCGGCGCCCGCCGCCGCTACGCCCGGCCAGCCGGCCAGCAGGGCGGCGAGCAGCGTCACGGCGACGGCGCTGCCCAGCGAGGCGCCGGGTGGCCCGTAGTGGGAGAGGGCCTCGCCGATCCCGCTCGGCCGGACGTAGGGCGTGGTCAGGAAGAGCAGCGTCAGTCCGGCGCGGCCGGCCACCGCCGCGGTGACGATGGCCAGTGCCGCCCCGGTGTCGAGGAGGGCCGCCACAGCGCCGGTCTTGAGCAGCAGGGCCCCGACGATGGCCGTAACCCCAGCCGGCCCGCAGCTCGGCTCCTTCATGATCGCCAGTGTGCGCGCGGTATCGCCCATGCCGCCGACCCAGGCGTCGGCGCTATCCGCCAGCCCGTCCAGGTGCAGTGCGCCGGTGATCAGCGCCCACAGTACGGTCACCAGCGCCGCGGCGAGAAGCGGCGGTAGCGCCTGGGTGAGCGCCGCGGCGAGGTAGAGCAGGGCGCCGATGAGGGCCCCGGCCAGGGGGTAGGCGGCCAGGGAGGCGCCGCTCTCCCGGTCGCTGACCCGGCCCAGGGGCGGCACCGGCAGGCGCGTCAGGAAGGCGATGGCGATCAGCAGTGGCCGTAGTGGGGTCATCGCTCACCCTCGCCGGTGGTCGTGGCGCGGTTGTGGAAGAGGAGCGTCGGCTCGGCGCCAGGCTCCACGCGTACCCGGCTGACCGAGGCGTACGGCACGTAGAGCCGGTTGAAGCCGCGCAGCGGCAGCTCGAGGAGGTGGGCCAGGACCACCCGGATGAGCCCGCCGTGGCCTACCACCAGGAGGTGCTCGCCGGGGTGGCGGTCCACCATGGCCTGCCAGGCCGCGACCACCCGCTGCTGGAACTCGCCCATGGGCTCGGCGTTGGGCGGCGTGAAGCCGAGCGGGTCCGCCCAGAAGCGGGCTTGGCCCTCCGGATCCCGCTCGTGGAGCTCGGCCGGGGTCAGCCCCTCCCAGTCGCCGAAGCCGATCTCCCGGAAGCCTTCCTCCACCGCCAGGGGCAGCCCCTGCTCGGCGGCGTAGCGCTCGGCGAAGCCCCGGCACCGGATCAGCGGTGAGGAGACCACCCTGGTCAGGGCCTCCGGCTCCAGCGGTGCGCAGCGCATCTGCTCCCAGCCGTAGGCGCTCAGCGGGTCGTCCTGGGCGCCGCGGTAGCGCCGTCCGCCCTCCGGCTCGCCGTGGCGGATGAGGTCCACCCAGGTCTCCTGGCCTTGGATCGGCGGCCTCACGCCTCGCCCTCCGGGGTTACACCGGCCTCCGCGAAGGTGGCCATGCGGTTGTGGACGGCGCAGGCCATGCGCATCAGGGGAACGGCCGTGGCGGCGCCGCTGCCCTCGCCGAGGCGCATGCCGAACTCCACCAGCGGCCGGCCGCCGAGGGCGGCGACGACCCGCTGGTGGCCCGGCTCGGCGGAGCTGTGGCCGAGGAGCATCCAGGCGCGGGTGCCGGGGCGCATGCGCTCGGCGAGCAGCGCCGCGGCGCCGCTGATGAAGCCGTCGACGACGATGACCACGCCGCGCTGGGCGCAGCGGAGGTAGGCGCCGGCCATGGCGGCGATCTCCAGGCCGCCCACGCGCCGGCCGGCCTCCCAGGGGTCGGCGAGGCGGGCGGCGCCGCCGAGCTGCTCGCGGTGCAGGGCCAGCGTCTCGTCCACGGCCTCGGCCTTGTGGCGCAGTCCCTTGGCGTCGTGGCCCGTGCCGGGGCCCACGAGCCCCGGCGCCGGCTTGTTGAGCAGCGCCCCGACCACGGCCGCCGCTGCCGTGGTGTTGGCGATGCCCATCTCGCCGGCGAGGAATACCCGCGTGCCGTGCGCCTCGACGGTGCGGTCCACGGCGCGGGCGCCGACGGTCAGCGCGGCGTAGAGCTGCGCCTCGCTCATGGCCGGGCCGAGCCGCATGTTGGCCGTGCCGGCGGCGAGGCGCTCATCGCGAACCGCACCGGGCACCTCGCCCTGCCAGCGGGTGCCCACATCCACGACCTCCAGGCCGGCGCCGACCTCCTCGGCGAGCACGCAGATGGCCGCGCCACCCTCGGCGAAGTTGGTCATCATCTGCCGGGTGACCACCGGATCGAAGGCCGAGACGCCGTCATCGGCGATGCCGTGGTCAGCCGCGAACAGGGAGATGTGGACCGGGTCCACGGCGGGCTGCCCGGTGCCCTGGAGACCGGCGAGCTGGATGGCGATCGTCTCGAGGCGCCCGAGGGAGCCCGGTGGCTTGGTGAGCCGGTCCTGGTACGCCCTCGCCTCATCGGCGTGGGCCTGGCTGGCTTGCAGGATGGGGGCGTCTAGCCACTCCGGTCGATTCACGGTGTGCTCCTTTCCCTTGGTGCGGTATCAGCCGGCGTCGGAGGTTAGGGTTTCAAGGGCTGGGCGAGGCCGGCGACAGTCCAGGTTACCCGCTCGCAGCGCTCGGCCAGCTGCTGGTGCAGGGCGCCGGCCTCGTCACAGAAGCGCCGTGCCAGGGCGCTCATCGGCATCACCCCGAGCCCGGTCTCGTTGCTGACCAGCAGGAGGTGGCCGCGGGCCGCCTCGACGGCGGCACGCAGCTCGGCGCACTCCTGCTCTAGACCGGCCCCGGGCGTTGCCGCTGATCCCCCCTCGGTGCCCTCCGGGCCGGCTAGCAGGTTGGTCAGCCACAGGGTGAGGCAGTCGATCAGGAGGACGCGCCCGGCGGCGTCGTGCGCCTGGATCGCCTCGGCCAGGGCGAGCGGGGCCTCGACGGTCCGCCAATGCGCCGGGCGCGCAGCCTGGTGGGCCGCGATGCGCGCGGCCATGCCCGCGTCGTGGGCGCGGGCAGTGGCGATGTAGACGGTGTCGTCGGCCAGCTCGTGGGCCCGTCGCTCGGCGTAGCGGCTCTTGCCGGAGCGCACGCCGCCGAGGATCAGCTCGCGCATACCTTGCTACCCCTAGCGTGGGCGCGGAAGGATACCATACCCTTGGCGCCGCCGCGCGCTGAGCGGCGGTCCGACTGCCGAGCACAGGCCAGCGACATGCCCTTGAACGCCATCGACCAGGCCCCTGCCGAGGCTGCAGGCGGCGCCTACAGCGACCATCCCCTGCGCCGGGAGATCAACGACGAGATCCACGCGCGCCCCTACGAGCGGCTGCGCGCCCCCGTACGGGTCAGCCACCTGGCCCAGTTCTCCGGCCGCGACGCCGCCGATGCCGACCGTGAGGCAGTGGCCGAGCTGTGCCAGCGCTACGGGGTCGAGCCGCCGGGGCCGGATGCCCAGCACATCTCCCAGGACTTCGGCCCGTTCCGCCTCAAGTGGGAGCGGCGCACCGAGTTCTCCACCTACACCTTCTTCGTCGAGGAGGAGTTCAGCCAGCCCTTCAACGCGCCGCCCATCGAGCGCCTGCCGCCGGACTGGCTCGCCCGGCTGCCGGGGCCGAGGCTGGTGGGCATCCACCTGGCCCTGGAGCCGTCATGGAGCCAGCCGAGGACCAGTGCCGGGGTGGCCTCGCTGTTCAACGACAACACCGTGATCGGCAGCCACATCTCCGGCGGCGCCGCCCGCGTATGGACCGATCTCCGGATCCACGAGGACGGCTTCTCGCGGATCCTGGTCCGCGACGTGAGCCTGCGCGAGCGCCAGGCCGGACGTGGGGTGCAGCGGCTCCTGGAGATCGAGACCTACCGCATGATGGCCCTGCTGGCCTACCCGGTCGCCCGCTCGCTCAATCCCCAGCTCAACGAGCTCGAGGAGCAGCTGGCGGGGATCACCGAGCACCTGACGAGCGCCAACCACCACCACGAGGAGCAGCAGCTGCTCAACCAGCTCATGGGGCTCGCCGCCCAGGTCGAGCGCATCGGCAACCGCACCAACTACCGCTTCCACGCCGCGCGCGCCTACCACGAGATCGTCCAGCGGCGGATCCAGGAGCTGCGCGAGCAGCGCATCCAGGGCGTGCAGACCATCCAGGAGTACATGGAGCGGCGCCTGGTACCGGCGATGCGCACCTGCGAGACGGTCACCGAGCGCCGCGGCTCACTCGCCGAGCGCATCTCGCACACCACCGATCTGCTGCGTACCCGGATCGACGTCGCCCTGGAGGCGCAGAACCGCGATCTGCTCGACTCCATGGACCGG
>Ga0207714_1000984_pt1 | contig 19063 bp, 19 predicted proteins | sample PonA232FremontCA_2_FD_187270 | JGI IMG/M metagenome (GOLD analysis project Ga0207714, IMG submission 187270) | Marine sediment microbial community from Fremont, CA, USA - Pond A23 Sediment 2 (SPAdes) | ecosystem: Environmental > Aquatic > Marine > Unclassified | place: USA: Fremont, California...
CATACCTGCTCTAGCTGCATAAATTGCCGCAGTCAGACCTGCAGGCCCTCCACCTATTATTACTAAATCTTTTTTTATTCTATCACTCATCGAAAATCACTCCTTATTATAGTATTAAAAATTAATAAATAATTATTTATTGTTTTAATTTATATTCATATTAATTTCTTTCTAATTAATAATAATAGTTTTTTGAAAATAATACTGTAAAATTAATAACATTTTATCAAAAATTTTATAAAAAATCATAAAAAAAGCTGCCTTATATTTAAAGACAGCTTAAAAAAATATTTAATTGATTTTAATTAATCTACACTATAATTTGGTGATTCTTTAGTAATTGTAATGTCATGAGGATGACTTTCTTTCAATCCTGCAGAAGTGATTCTAATGAATTCACCATTTTTTTGAAGGTCACTAACATTTTCAGTACCACAATAGCCCATACCGGATTGAACTCCTCCAATCAATTGATAAATAGTATCAGAAAGAGGTCCTTTATAAGGAACACGTCCTTCTATTCCTTCAGGTACTAATTTATCAGCTTCATCCTCTTCCTGGAAATAGCGATCTTTACTTCCTTCTTTCATTGCACCAACAGAACCCATACCGCGATAAACTTTAAAACTTCTTCCTTTATATATTTCAACTTCTCCAGGACTTTCTTCAGTACCTGCTAATAAACTTCCTATCATTACCGTATTAGCTCCTGCTGCTAGAGCTTTAATTATGTCACCTGAATATTTTATACCACCATCAGCAATAATAGTTTTTCCATATTCTTTTGCTTTTTCAGCACATTCAGAAATTGCTGTTATTTGTGGTACTCCTACTCCAGCAACAACTCTTGTAGTACAAATAGAACCGGGGCCAACCCCAACTTTTACTACATCAGCTCCAGCTTTTATTAAATCTTCTGTTCCTTTAGGAGTAGCAACATTTCCAGCAATTAAAGTTAGTTCAGGATATTTTTCTCGTACGTTTTTCACTGTATTTAATACTCCTGTAGAATGTCCGTGAGCAGTATCTATGACAATTACATCCACTTCTGATTCAACTAAAGCAGCAACTCTTTCTTCTGTCTGTTCCGTAATTCCAACAGCTGCACCTGCCAAAAGCCTTCCCTGTTCATCTTTAGCTGCATAAGGAAATTTTCTGGCTTTTTCTATATCTTTTATAGTAATAAGACCTTTTAATACTCCATTTTCATCAACAAGAGGCAGTTTTTCTATTTTGTGTTTTTGTAATACAGATTTAGCTTCTTCTACAGTAGTTCCAACTGGAGCTGTAATCAAATTCTCAGAAGTCATATATTCACTTATAGGTTGATTATAATCCTGAATAAATCTAAGATCTCTATTTGTTATAATTCCTACCAATTTTTCATTATCATCTACAATAGGCACACCAGAAATCCTATATTTAGACATCAAATTTTCTGCTTCCTGAATCAATTTATCTGGTTGTAATGAAAAAGGATCAACAATTACTCCACTTTCTGATCTTTTTACTCGATCAACTTCTTCTGCCTGTTTTTCAATACTCATATTTTTGTGAATGATTCCTAAACCACCTTCACGGGCCATTGCAATAGCCAAACTTGCTTCTGTTACCGTATCCATACCTGCACTTAAAATAGGAACATTAAGTTTAATATCATCAGTCAAATAACTTGAGGTATCAACTTCTTTGGGGACCACATCCGACCTTGCCGGGACTAATAAAACATCATCAAAAGTTAAACCTTCTTTAGAAAACTTATCTTTCATAATTACCTCCTTATAATTATCTCTTTATTTAAAATTTAAAAATTTATTTTAATTTATTTAATCTATAAATCAAACAATTTAATATTTCTAGTATTGTAACAGAGTTAAAAAATTATGTCAAATATTTATAATTTGATTTGACCATCAGACTCATATATAATAGAAAATGGCTATGGAATAATATGATTTAAAGTACTAAAGGAGGGAAATTTATGGCAAGTAAAGTATATTTTGCAAACACAAGAGCAACAGGTCATAATTCAAGTATGATTGTTAAGCTTTATAAATTATTTGAAAAAGCAGGTTTTGATGAATTTATTGAAGAAGACGATATGACAGCTATAAAATTACATTTCGGTGAAAAAAATAACACAGCATTTATTCGACCAATTTATATTCGTAAATTAGTTGAAGCAATAAAAGAAGCAAAAGGAAAACCTTTTCTTACAGATGCCAATACACTTTATGTAGGAGAAAGAGCAAACTCAGTTGATCATTTAAATACAGCAATTGCTAATGGTTTTGGCTATTCCAGTGTAAAAGCTCCTCTAATAATTGCTGATGGTTTAACTGGTAAAAGTTATACAGAAGTAGAAGTTGATTTGAAAAATTTTGATTCAGTAAAAATAGGGGCTGATGCTTACCACGCCGATAGTTTAATTAGTGTAGCCCATTTCAAAGGTCATCAACTTACTGGATTTGGAGGAACTTTTAAAAATATTGGGATGGGACTTGGATCTCGTAGTGGAAAACAGATGATGCATTCTACTGTTTTACCAGAGATTGATGAAAATGAATGTATTAAATGTAAGGAATGTGTAAAATGGTGTCCGGAAGATGCAATTACAATAACTGATGAAAAGAGTGTAATTGATCATAATAAGTGCATAGGTTGTGGTGAATGTGTTACCACCTGTCCTACTGAAGCTATCTCTATTGAATGGGAAGCAAGTAGTGAGGGAGTAGAAGAAAGACAGGTTGAATTTACTTATGGTGTTCTCAAAAACAAGCTGGATAAAGCAGGATATATAAATTTTGTAGTAAATATTACACCTGATTGTGACTGTACTCCCTGGAGTGATGAACCAATTATTGAAGATATTGGGATTTTAGCATCTAAAGATCCAGTAGCAATTGAACAGGCTTCACTTGATCTGGTAAATGAACAGCCAGCTAAAAAAGGTGGGGTATTAAATGAATCTTTCCCTAAGGGAGATAATAAATTTAAAGCAATTCATCCTGATACTGATGGCGGAGTTAAACAAATAGAATATGCTGAAGAAATTGGACTTGGTTCAACAGATTATGAGCTAATTGAAATTTAATTAATATATTAATAAACAAAGGCCTGAGAAATTAAACTCAGGCCTTTTATATAATTATTATAATGCTTTATGAATCCATCCTGTTAAAAGTCCAAATACAATAGAACCAAAAATTGCTGTAAATATACCTGAAACTACAAACCCTGGAACTATTGCTGCACTTAGCATAAACATTAAACCATTTATCACAAAAATGAATAATCCTAAAGTTAAAATTGTAAGAGGCAAAGTCAATAATGTAAAAACTGGTTTAATAATTCCATTCACAACTCCAAGAATAAGTGCTGCAAAAAAACCTGCCCAAATTCCATTAACTGCAATCCCGGGTATTATAGCAGCAGTAATAAAAAGTCCTAACATTGAGATTATTAATCTTCCTAACATGTCTTTTTCCTCCTGTTTCTAATACATAAATTTAACTTCTATCATCCAAATCTGATGTTAACAATAAATAGCTAATAAATATTAAAATTGCAGCCACTATTAAAACTCCAGCAGTAAAAAGATCTCCCTGATATAATTTTAGACCTCCAATAAAGAAAAACACAAAACCTAAAACTATCATCACCAGGTATTGATTATTCTCATCTGCCACTTTTAGTCACCTCTTTTTTGGGTATCTATCCCTAGAAGTTTGTACAGTGGACAATAGTTAGCTAAACCAGTAAATAAAGGGATCACCCCTATTAAAGCAAAGTATTTAACATCTCCTTTAAGAAAAAAGAGTAAACTTAAAATAATAATTCCCAAAATAATTCTAATATACCTATCAACTTTACCTACATTTTTCATAATATCTCTCCTTCCTTAACTTTTAAAATCACCAGCAAGTTCTTGAAGAGATTTTCCAGTCAAACGATAAACAGTCCATTCATCCATAGCTTTAGCTCCCAATGATTCATAAAAGTCAATAGAAGACTTATTCCAATCTAAAACCCACCATTCCAAACGGCCACAATCTCTTTTAACTGTCAGATCAGCCAAAAAAGCAAGAAGTTTTTTTCCAAATCCATTACCTCTATATTCTGGTTTTACATAAAGATCTTCAAGATAAATCCCTGGTTTTCCTAAAAACGTAGAAAAATTATGAAAAAACAAAGCAAAACCAACAGGTTTATCCTTATATTCCGCAATTATTACTTCAGCCATTTCTCGATCAAAAAGAGATTCTTCTAAAGTCTCTTCATCTGCAATTACTTCATCTAAAAGTTCTTCATAATCTGCTAATTCTTTTATGAATTTTAATACAAGTTCAGTATCTTTTCTTTGGGCAAATCTTATATTGAAATCATCATTCATAATAAAATCCTCCTCAAATTATATTATACAATTTGATTAATTGTATCACCTTTTTCCCAGGAAATTATATTGGATAATACAATATCTGCTCTTTTAGCAAAAGCTTCAGGTGTTGCAAAAGCAACATGAGGAGTTAATACTGTATTTTTAGCATTAACAAGTGGATGCTTTTCTGGAATAGGAGGTTCCATTTCAAATACATCTACTCCAGCACCTGCAATTTTTTCATCATTTAAAGCATCAGCTAGGGCTTCACTATCAACAATAGGGCCTCGGGCTGTATTTATAAAAATAGCTGATTCTTTCATTCTATTAATTAAATTGGCATCAATCATACCTTCAGTTTCAGGAGTATGGGGTACATGAAGAGAAATAATATCACTTTTTTCAAAAAGTTCTTCAATACTTAGATATTCAATTCCCAATTCTTTTGCCTTTTGTGATTCACTTCTACTATAAGCTATCAAATCACAGCCAAAAGCTTTACCAATTTCAGCTACTCTTGTTCCAATACTTCCTGTACCAATTATACCAAGAGTTTTGCCATGAATTTCATTACCTATTAGTCCACTCCTTGTTTTACCATTTCTAACTGCATTATCACATTTATTCATATTTCTCATTACATTAACCATAAGTCCTATAGCTAATTCAGCAACTGAATGAGTAGAATAACCAGGAGCATTTGAAACAACAATATCGTTTTCTTTACAGGCATTAAGATCAATATGATCAACTCCTGTAAAAGCAACAGAAATCATTTTTAGCTCAGGCAGAGAGTTTATTACATTTTTAGAAATTGGTAAATTAGTAATTATAATTACATCTGCATCTTTTGCTCTCTCAATAATCTTTTCATCTTTCTCTACCCTTTTATCATAAGCTTTAAATTCATGTCCCTTTTCTTCTAATTTTGATCTAAATTCATCTAATTTATTATCAGAAATTGCAAGTGATTCTAGCAAAACAATTTTCATAATACCCCTCCAGTTTTTTATAATTTACTTTTTCTTATATTATTATAATAATTCGTTAATAAAAATTATTATCCTGCAATAAAGTGTTCTATTTTTGTTTTTTACGGCGCATTTTTTCATTTAAAATTTTCTTTCTCATTCTAATTGCTTCAGGTGTAACTTCTACTAATTCATCATCATCTATAAATTCAAGAGCATCTTCAAGATCCATTTTTTTAGCAGGAGGTAATTTTAATGCATCATCAGAACCTGCTGCCCTTACATTTGTTAATTTTTTATTTTTACAGGGATTAACAGCAAGATCATTTTCGCGATTATTAACTCCAATGATCATCCCTTCATAAACTTCAGTACCTGGTTCAATAAACAGGGTCCCTCTTTCCGTTAAATTAGAAAGTGCATACGCCATAGCAGTTCCATCATTCCCAGAAACTAATACACCATTACTCCTTTTAGGCACCTCTCCCTTGTGTTGCTCATATTTATCAAAAGAGCGAACTATAGTTCCTTCTCCACTGGTATCATTTATAAATTCACTTCTATATCCAATTAGTCCTCTGGTAGGAACAAGGTATTCAAGCTCTACATATCCATTTTCAGCCTGCATTGACTGCATCATACCTCTTCTTTTATTTAATTTTTCAATTACTGTACCCGAGTATTCTTCTGGAACATCTACTAACACTCTCTCTACAGGTTCATTTAATTTCCCATCAATTCTTTTCATCAATACTTCTGGTTTGGAAACTGCTACTTCATAACCTTCTCTTCTCATATTTTCCAAAAGAACTGAAAGATGCAGTTCACCTCTTCCAGAAACTTTGAAGGCTTCCTTATTTTCAGTTTTTTCCACTCTTAAGCCAACATTCACTTCTAATTCTCTATCAAGTCTTGCCTTAAGATGACGGGTAGTCAAATAATCACCTTCCTGGCCGGCAAAAGGTGAATCATTAACCTGAAAATCCATGGATAAAGTAGGTTCTTCAATGTCAATTGTTGGTAAAGGATCGACTTTTCCTGGTTCACAAAGTGTTTCTCCTATGGATATGTCTGGCATCCCTGCCACTGATACTATATCTCCACTCTCAGCTTCATCTACAGCTATTTGTTTTAAACCTTCATAAACTGATAGTTTAGTTATTTTTCCCTTTTTAATTGAGCCATCTCTTTTTGATATTGCAACTTTCTGTCCATCTTTGATTTTCCCCTGATGGACGCGTCCAATACCTATCCTTCCTAAATAATCATCATAAGCCAGATCATAAACTTGCATCTGTAGATCTTTATTATTTTTATCAGGATAACTTTTCACATTATTTATTATTGTATCAAAAAGTGGCCCAAGATCTTCACTTTCTTCATTAATTTCATTTTTAGCAATACCTTCTGTAGCAACTCCATAAATAACTGGAAATTCTAATTGTTCATCATTTGCATGAAGATCTATAAAAAGATCTAAAATCATATCTTTCACTTCTTCAGGTCTAGCATTATTTTTATCAATTTTATTTATTAATACTATCGGATTTAAATCCATTTCAAGTGATTTCTGTAAAACAAAACGAGTTTGAGGCATAGGTCCTTCAGTTGCATCAACCAATAAAATTGCTGAATCAACAGCTCTTATAACTCTTTCTACTTCTGAAGAAAAGTCTGCATGCCCTGGTGTATCTACAATATTAATTTTATATCCATCATGTTCTATTGCACAGTTTTTGGAATAAATAGTTATTCCTCTTTCTCTTTCTAAATCATCAGTATCCATCACACAATCCACAACATCCTCATTTTCTCTAAAAATCCCACTTTGATTTAATAAAGCATCAACTAAAGTTGATTTACCTGCATCAACATGGGCGATTATTGCAAGATTAATTATTTCTTTTTCTCTCATTATATCTTTCCTTTCCTTTTTTAAAAAATATCTCTATTTAAAATAAATCCATTATTACAGCAAAAACCCTGATTATAGCTATAATCAGGGTTGATTATCTATGCTATTTAATTATTATTTTTTACTAGCTTATTCAAGTCTAACACAATTCAGCATTTTATGTCAAAAAATTATTTTTTTAAATAAGCAATTCCATCTGGATGAATACCTACATCTATTCTCTTTTCTTCTTCTTTTAGAGTTTCAACATTTATTATTGAAATATCATTAGTTTTATTATTTGCTACATAAGCATAAGAACCATCTTCATTAAACACAGTACCTCCAGGCCAGATACCTACTGGTATTCTTTTGATTTCCCAGGGAATTAACTCTCCTTTTAATTTATGTTTTGTATCAATTACAGAAAGATCTCCAGATTCTCTATTGGGGATAAAGGCATAACGTCCATCAGGTGAAAATACTATTCGGATTGGTACATCTCCTAATCTTCTTTTATGTAAAATACTATAATCTTCAATATCAATTACAAATAAAGTATTATCTTTTTGATTGGCCACATATAGATTTTTGCCTACTGGATCAGCAGCTACCCCCTCAGGGCCACCTCCTACAGGAAAATGATTAATAATTTTCTCCTTTTCTACATTAATCACTGTAATATTATCACTGCCAATATTAGGAACATAAATAAACTTTCCATCATGAGAAAAAGAAATCATATGAGATTTATCCTGATAGGTAGGAAATTTATTTATTATTTCATCACTCTTAGTATCTATTACAAAAATCATTTCACTATAAGTAGAAGCTAAATAAAGTTTTTCACCATCTGGAGTAATATCCATTCCATGGGGAAAATCAAAATCTTTATCTTCGATTCTTTTTATAACTTCAAATTCTTCATTATCAATTACATCTACCACATTACCTAAAGAACAGCTAACATAAGTTTTTTGGCCATCTTTACTAACTACTATTTCATGAGGATTACGATCTACCTCAATTCTCTTAATCTCTTTTCTTTTTATAGGATCAACTATAGATACTGTATCTTCATCTTTATTAAGTACAATTAAATACTCATTCATTATTTTAAAACCCTCCTAATTTTTTTCAATCATTCTTTTTACTGGTTTATATAAAAAAAGTAAAATTCAATACTTTATGATATTATATCATTATAGTAATTTTTTAGCAAAAAGAAGAACCCTCACTTAGTTGTGAGGGCTTAATTATAAATTTCAAAAAATATAATTTACTATTTTTTACTCTATACCTAATTCTTCCTTCAATACATTATATGCATCCTGACCATCTTTAGTTTCTACCATACTCAACCATCTTCTAACTTCAATAATATTATTACTAAGCCATTCTCTCGCAACTTCTTCGCCATCACGTTCATTATATCCAATTTCATAAATCCATTTATCATTATCTTCTACATTAACTCTAAATTGCTGCAAAAATCTATATACCTGGGGATAGTCATCTTCAAACCCTTTTCGGACAAGAGTATCTACCCAGGAATAAGGACTTTCCCATAATCTCTTAGGATCTTCTAAATATTTTAAATTATAAGCAGAGTTCATCCAGTGAGGTCTCCACCCAGCAAAAACTATCCAATCTTTATTATCAATTGATTTTTCAATTTGAGCCATCATCGCACTCTGACTACTATTTATTATTGACCAGTCACCTAATCCATAAATATTATTTTCTTTGGCTTCATTCATTTTTTTACTTGAAGCCCAACCATTAGGACCTACATAAATTTTTTTATCAAATTTTTCAGGATATTTTTGAAGATCTGCCTGAGTTTTAACTCCTTCTTCCCAGACATATTGAGGAACTGCTAAAGTATATAATCCTTCTGTCATATTCTGAGTTACATAATCATAATCACCTTTATATTTTTCCCTCATATCTAAAATTTGAGGCATCCAGGAACCTAAATGAATATCTACATCCCCTTGTGTTAATCCCTGATGAATTAAAGGATCTCGTGCTGTCATTCTTTCAACTTCATAACCCATACTTTCAATTATAACTTCAACTACAGAATTTTTAGCTCTTATACCTGGCCAATCCCCTTCACCAAGAGTAATAGTATCATCCTGGGCCATAGTATTACCACTCAACAATCCAATCATCAAAAAAACCGCAATTAAAGCTAATAATGTTTTTTTCATTTAAAAACCTCCTTTTGAGATTTTAAATTACTACTTATTAGTAAAAACAGGAATATCTTCTTTATTTTTTGCCTCAGAAACTAAATATTTAACTAAATTAACTTCCTTATTATCAAACTCATTTAATTTTTTTCCACCATTTAAAGCTTTATATATTTTTTCAAGTTTATCATAACTTATACCTATATCTTCTTCATCAGTTTCTCCACCTCTTAATCCTCCACTGGGAGGTCTTTCAATAATTTCTTCTGGTACTCCAACTTCTCGAGCTAAATTCCAGACTTCTGATTTAAATAAATCACCTAAAGGTCTTAAGTCAGTCGCATTATCACCATTATTTGTATAATACCCTGTAATTATTTCACTCTTATTAGAAGTACCCATTACTACATAATTATATTTTTCTGCAACATAATGAAGGGCTATCATCCTTAATCTTGGCTTCATATTATGAGCCGCATGATTATCTACATCTTTAGCTTTAACTCCAGTTTGGGGCCATTCATTGCGATCAGCCTCTTCAATTTCTAATTCTAGATCATTAAGTTTAGAAAAAACATCCATATAAGATTTATAAACTTTTTCCAGATTTAACTTAACTGTGTCTATTTCAAATTTTTCTGCAGTCATTTTAGCATATTTGTCATCTTTACTAATACTACCATCACAGGGCAATAATAATCCTAAAGAATTATCACCAAATGCTTTTTTGATAAGTCCTGCTATTACTGCAGAATCAACTCCTCCACTCAGACCAACAACAGCTCCTTTGGCATCTCTTTCTTTAACTTTTTGCTGCATCCAGTTTGAAATCTTATCACTTAGCACTAAAAATTCCTCCCTCACTATTTTTTAATTGCTACATTAACATCATTAAAATTATAGGTAATAAAAGTAATGATGTCAAATAATGAGAGAGGATTAGCTCTATAATACTCTTTTTTTCGCTTATATTTTTCTATATTTACCCTTGTTTGTATTAATCATGATTATATTTCAACTTTTCTTTTCCCATAAGATAAAATGCTGTTAACATAACTACAGAAACAAGTATAAAGGTAAATAAATAACCGAGATAATCTATAAATATTCCACCTAAAAGTGGTAGCAAAACAACCATAAAATTTAATGTACCTCTGATACCAAGATATACCGTTCTTCTATCATCAGGGGCAATATTAAGTAAATATGGTTCAAAACCAACTTTTCGACCACTCTTTAAAAACCCTATCATGAAGAAAATAACTACAAAAACTTCCGGCCCAGCCGGGGTTATAGCTAATGCAATTAGAGGAATAAGTCCACCTCCTAAAATACAAATCCTGACAACCTTTTTTGAATTAAATCTATCAGAAATATAACCCCAGAGTAAATTCGATAAAACAGTTCCAGCTATTTGATATAAAAGATATTTGCCTATGTAACTTGCACCAATTTTAAATGTTTCCCGAGCATAAACTATATAAAAAGGAAGTAACATTCTGCTAAAACTCGCCATATTTTCCACAATTATATATTGAATAAAGTTATTATCTGCTTTTAAGATATTGGGTACTTTTTTAATATACTCTTTAAGAGATAATATATCCTCATCCTTATTTTCTGAAGGAGGTTCATCTATAAACCAAAATGCTATTGAAGCTATAATTAAACCACTAAATCCAATAAATAAAGTTAAAGAGTAATTAAGTGGAAAATTGAAACTATTACCTGAAAATATATTCTGAACAACCATTCCACCTAAAAAAGCTGCTAAACTAGCAGCAAATTGTTTACTTGCATATAATTTTCCTCTATCTTCTTTTCTTACAGTTTTACCAACTATCTCACTATAGGACATACCGGCAAATCCACCGCTAAGTGAAAAAAGAAGCACCCAGAAAAAGAAACTGATAATTACTAATTTAGGATTGTCAGCTCCAAAAAAATAAGTAAATGCAGCCATCCCAAAAAAAGAAAAAGCTCTAAGATATATTCCGCCTATTAAAAATTTTTTTCTATAATCATAAGAATTCATATAATGACTAAAAACTATATTAAATAATTTGGGAGCACCTAACATTATTGAATATAAAAGGCCAAATATAATCTTAGAATCAACTAAAGTAGAAATAAGAGAAGGAAAAACAGTATTGAAATCTATCATTGACATTGTTAAAGTAAGAAAGAATCCATGCCAGATAAAAATACCATATGATTTTTTTAATTGATTATTCATTAATAAAACCCCTTATTTTTAGTCAACATTAACACCCTGTAATTCTCTACAATAGACTGGTGCAAGTTCCTGCCATTCTTCGTTTTCACCTTTTTTCCCTTTATAAATATCTCTATCTATATTTCCATCTATCATTTCTATAACACGATCTGACTTAGCAGCCAGATGACGGTCATGAGTCACAATGACAAAAGTTGTATTTAATTCTTCATTTATATTTCTTAATAAATTATATACTTTCATAGTAGTTTCACTATCAAGATTACCTGTAGGCTCATCAGCCATTAGTATTGCAGGTTTATTCATCAAAGCTCTGGCAACTGCTACTCTCTGCTTTTGTCCTCCTGATAATTTTGTTATTAATTTTTCTTCAAAACCTTTTAACCCAACTAAGTCAAGGAGTTCATAAGCTCTTTCTTTAAAATCATCTACAGCTGTTCCTTTTTCAATCCAACTGGGCATCATCACATTTTCAACAGCACTAAATTCAGGTAAAAGATGATGAAATTGAAAAACAAAGCCTATATTTTTATTTCTAAAAGAAGCCAGTTTATCTTCATCAAAGTCACTTATATCTTCTCCATTAATAGTTATTTGGCCTGAAGTAGCAGTATCAAGAGTACCTAATATATTAAGTAAGGTACTTTTACCTGAGCCAGAAGGACCTATTATTGATACAAATTCTCCCTCTTTGATAGCAAGAGAAAATCCATGTAAAACTTCATTTTTTATTTCTTGACCATAAACTTTTATAATATTTTTTATTTCTATTAATTCATTAGGCACTTCTAATCACCTCTATCGGACTTAATTTAGCTGAATTCCGCGCTGGAATAAGAGCAGCTATCATCCCGGCCATAGTTGCAATAAAAATAGAAAGCATTATAAATAAAGGTTCTATTTGAACAGGAAATAGCGGGTCTCCATCTGCTGTTCTTATTAAACTAACAAATAATTGACTTAATCCAATTCCACTTAAACTCCCTAAAATTGATCCAATAACCCCAAGAATAGCTCCCTGTAACAAAAATACTAAAGCTACACTGCGATTAGTTGCTCCCATTGCTTTTAAAATCCCAATCTGTCGAGATTTTTGCACAACAGAAACTGCCAAAACACTGGCAATACCAAGAGTTACAGCAATTATTACAAATACCTGGATTACAATACTTGAACTACTTTGACTCTGCAAAGCAGTTAAAAGCTGCTGATTATTTTTTTGCCAATTTTCAGCCTTTATTCCATCTATTTCATCATTAAGATTTGATGCAATTTTATCAGCTTCAAAAACTTCTTTGACCTGTAATTCAATACTGGAAATTTTATTTTCAATTCCAAGAAAAGTACCTGCTCTCTGCTGGCTCATAAATATCCAGCTTTTATTTAATTCTCCTGATTTTAAATCAAAAATTCCACTTACTACAAAGCGATCAGTTACTTCTCCTGCACTTCTAATCTGCAGAGAATCACCTGGTACTAACTCCAATTCCTCAGCTAACTCAACTCCAATTAAAATAGAGTTCCCACTAATATCTTTTTTACCTTCAACTATTCTATTTTTAATATTATAGATTCTATCAGCTCTATCAAGTTCTACTCCCCTTAAAATAACAGATTGATTATTAGAACCTCTGATAGCAAATCCTGAACCTTCAATTACAGGAGAAACTGCTGTTAAATCTTGATTTCTATCAAGATTTTCTATTTTTTCCCTCCATCTTTTTATTCCTTCTTCTGTACCACTGTAAGTTATAATTCTAGTTATGTCATGGTCAGTTACTAACACAGGCCTGGGAGTCTGATCTTCACCTAAAATTGTAATGTGAGGAGAGTTTCCAACGGTTTGATTAACTAAATCTTTTTGTAACCCCCCTATTAAGGAGCCAAGAAAAGTTTGAACTGCAACTCCTATTATAATTCCAAGTAAAATCAAAAATGTTTGTGTTTTTCCAGACTTCAAAAATCTCCATGCCATTTTTATTTCGAATTTCATTTTTATCACCCTTCAATATTAATCTTTTTACTTTTTTCAGCATCCTCCGGGCTTATAATTATATCTCCTTTTTCTAATCCACTTTTTATCTCAATTTTTCCTTCATTATATTCACCAGTTTCAACTTCAACTAATTCAGCTTTATTATCCTGATTATAAAAATAGACTTGATTTTCATTAACTAAATATTTTTCAGGAATATAAATTTTATTTGCATCTATTTCATCATTTAAAATATCAACTGATACAGTCATATTATAAACTAAATCAGCTACATTTTCTATTGGTTTATAATAAACATCAATTGTCCCTTTCTGGCTGTCTACACTAGGAGATATTTTTGTTAACTTTGCTTCTATTTTTTTATCTGGATAAGCTTCAGGAGAAACATAGGCTATTTTATTTTCTTTTAAAAGACCGATTTCTCTTTCGTCTGGACTAATTTTTATGAGTAGAGTATTAGAAGCTATTTCAAAAAGGTTTTCAGCCGGTTGTACATATTCTCCCTTTTCAACAAATTTTTCTTTTATAATACCTTCAATCGGAGATTTAATATAATAATCCTCATTTTTTTCCAGTGCTCTTTCATGAGCTACTTCAGTTTCTTTTAAAGACTTTTGAGTGATTTCATAATTTTTTTCTGCATTAAGATATTTTTTCTCTGCAAGGATTAAGTTTTTTTCTCTTTCTCTTATATTATTATCAATTTCTCTTTTTCTATCTTCAATTTTTTGTTTGGCTAAATTTAATTTATTTTTCAAAATTTTTACCTGATATTCCTGGTCTTCTATTTTAGATTCTTCAATAGCTTCTTTTTCAAGTAAATTGTTATATTTTTTTAGTTTGTTTTTACCTTCTTCTAAATTTATTTCTGCCTGCTCAATTTCAAATTTATAACTTTCAATTGAAGTATTTTTAGAATTTTCTAGCTGAGTTTTTGCTAATTCCAAAGAAGCTTTTGCTTCTTCCATTGAAATTTTTGCCTGTTCTACAGATAACTTTGCTCTATCTTTTTGTACTTTTAAATTCTTTATTTCATTTGCAATAAGTTTATTGTCATAACTTAAAATTTCTTCTCCAGCTTTTACTTTTTCACCTTCATCAAAATTAACTTCCACTATTTTTCCTGATATTGAAGATTTTACATCAATTATTTTATCAGGAACCACAGTTCCTGTGGCTCTCAGGATTGTGTTGTCAATATTTTTTTCAACTTTTAGATAATCAATTTTATCTTCTGCAACTGAATTATCATAAATGAAAAAATAATAACTAGCTATAAGAAAAATTACTAAAATAACTGCCAGCAAAACTTTAGAATATTTTTTCACTATTTTCACCTCCATAAAACTTTAGTTATTTAAATATTATAATAAATAATAATAAATTTATATAAATTAGATTACAAATTTAGAATTCATTTATTTTTAAACTATCATCTTTTAATCCTCCATTTTTTAAAGTTTAAATAAATAAACTCGTCCCAAAAAATATATAGGACGAGTCTATAATAATAAAAATGCTAATTATTTTTTAAAGACTAAGGCATAATTACTGGCAGCACTACCTCCAATATTAAAGGTAATACCTGTCTTAGCACCTTCTATTTGATGACCAATTGCATTTCCCATAAGCTGTCTGGCAGCCAGAACTGCCATAGAAACTCCGGTAGCACCAACAGGATGACCTTTTGCTTTTAAGCCACCTGAAGCATTAACAGGTGTTTTACCTCCAACTTCTACAATCCCTTCACCTAATATTTCTCCACCTTTTCCATCTTCTGCTAAACCCAAAGCCTCATATGCAAGTAATTCTGCAATAGTAAAGCAATCATGAACTTCCGCAAAATCAAGATCATCAACTGAGATATTAGCTTCTTCATAAGCTTTTTCTATTGCCTTTTTACCTGCTACAAATTCTGAATTTGATCTTTTATCTAAGGCTAAATAATCACTTGTTTGTACCAATGATGCAATCTCTACAGAATTATCACTGATTTTTTTAGCTTTATCAGTTCTGGTTAATACTAAAGCAGCAGCTCCATCTGTAATCAGAGAACAATCATATAATCTAAGAGGGGGAGCAATCATTGGATTTTTATCATCCGGCAGGTCAAGAATTTCCTGATAATCACAATCCCAGGGCATCTGAGCTAATGGATTTTCCAGTGCATTTTGATGATTTTTAGCAGCTATTTTAGCAAGATTTTCTCTTAATTCATCTTCTTCAAAACCATATCTTTTTTTATATCCTTTAGCATACTCAGCAAAAAGTCCAGGAAAAGTCATTCCGTTTGCCCCTTCTTCTTCCCAATAAGAGGCCATTGCCAGGACTTTTGTTACTCCTTTAGTATCAAGAGAAGTCATTTTTTCAGCACCAATTACTAAAGCATAATCCACTTCTCCTGCTTCTAGAGCATTTTTTGCTTCTCTAATAGCGGCTGAACCTGATGCACAGGCATTTTCTACTCTTGTAGCGGGAGTAAATCGAAGCTCAGGATCTATATTAAGTGCATATGGAGCCAGATGTTCCTGATCATTAAAACCTCCAGCGCTAAAATTACCAAGCCAGATTCCACCAATTTTTTCTGCATCTACTTTAGAATCTTCTAAAGCCCTTTTTCCAGTTTCTTCAACAAGATCATAAATACTTTTATCAAGCCTTCCAAACTCTGTATGTGAAGTACCTATTATACTTACAGACACTATATCACTCCTTTTTATATTTTTATCCTAAGACTAAGCCACCATCAACACTTAAAATTTCTCCATTTACATAGGCTGCTTCATCTGAAGCCAGGAATAAATATGCATTAGCAATATCTTCTACTTCTCCTAATCTTTTCATTGGAGTCTTATCCTTAAACTTATCCAAAATTTTATCTGGCACACTTTCCATCATATCAGTATTAGTATAACCAGGTGCCACTGCATTAACTCTTACGCCTTTAGGTGCCAACTCTTTTGCCCAGGTTTTTGTTAGGCCTATTACACCAAACTTAGTTGCAGCATAATTAGTTTGACCAACGTTACCATAAAGTCCTACAACTGATGAAGCATTGAGAATAACTCCTTCTCCCTGTTCCATCATTTGATCTGCTGCAAATTTACTACAATTAAATACCCCTTTTAAATTAATATCAATAACTTTATCCCACTGCTCTTCATCCATTTTAGCTAAAAAACCATCTGCAGTAATCCCTGCATTATTAACTAAAATATCCAATTTCCCAAATTTTTCAACTGTTTTTTTGATTAAATTTTTAGCACTATCAATATTAGATACGTCAACCTCTATAAAAGTAGCTCTTCCATATTCATCATTAATTTCTTCTGCACTTTCTTTGCCATTTTTCACATCATAATCAGCAATAACTACTTCTGCTCCTTCTCTTGCAAAAAATTCAGCTGTTTTTTTACCTATTCCATTGGCTGCTCCCGTAACAATTGCAACTTTGTCTTTTAATCTCATTAATATTCCTCCTATTAAAATATTTTTAATTTAATTTTTTCTATAATCTCAATTAGAATCACATAATAATTGTAAAATAATAAAGTTTCAAAATAGTTACACATGGAAAACTATTTAATGAAATAAAAAAAGACAGCCTTATAAATTTAAGACTGCCTCTCATATCTTCATTTTACTCTTTTAATATTAATTTAAATAAATCTTTTAGCAAGTTTCTTAGCCATTTTCACAGCTTTTTCATCATCTTTAATCCTTCTAAAACCTTCTGGTCCCTCCATAGTACCTACTACCATATTAGGTTCTGATTCAGGACGCGAAGCAACTCCTACAACTTTCATACCATGAGTTAAGGCAAAGCGATTTATGTTTTCAATTGTACTCTGACCACCACCATGAGTAAGCCCTGAACTGGTAATTGCTCCAGCTAGTTTATCTTTTAAAGCATGATCTCGCATTTTTAGGTAACGACTTCTGTCCATTAAATTTTTCATATAGGCAGTTACACTACCAAAATAAGAAGGTGAGGCAAAAATAATTGCATCTGCTTCTTCCATCTTATCACCTATTTCATAAAGATCATCATCTTTTATAATACATTCTTTTTTCTTTAGACAATCATTACAACCCTGGCAAAATTTCAATTCATAATCAGCTATATGAATAATTTCAGTCTCTACATTTTCCCCTTCTTCTTCAGCTGTTTCAAGTGTTTTCTCAAGAAGATAATATGTTCCTCTTTTGACCGGACTACCAGAAATCCCCAGTATTTTCATTAATAAAACCTCCTTCTTTTAATTAATATTTTTCTCTTATAATAAAAATGATTATTAGTTTCGTATTTTAATTTCTAAAAGTATTATAGCATACTATAAGGTTTAAAATAAAGTATTGAATATTTATGTCAATAATTTTTTATTCAATTATCAAAATAGAAGTTGGGTCATCTATAATAATTTCAGGAGCATTATCATATTTCTTTATTCTACCTGTCACTTTTACTTTTTTGTTTTTAAAAAAATCACTTACATCAACTGCAAATTTATTTAAATCATCATTAAAAATTACTATCGTTAAAGTTTCATTATAATTTTTAGAAAAGTTAAGAAAGGTAACTTTATCTGATTTATAGGTGTTTACTATATTACCAGTGACTATAACATTTTTTCCATAGTATTTTTCAGCATCCTTCCAGGAAATTGTATCTAATCTATCTGATAATTGTTCTATTTTCTTCCAGATACCTATTTTATCTTCTCTTGCTTTTTGAGCTATCTCTTTTAACTTATTTTCATATTTATTATTAGGTTCTACTGTTAAAATGTGGGCAAAACCATTCGCCAAAAGTTTTGCATTAAAAAAATCACCATTTTGAAGATAAATATAAGCTAATTGTCGGTCATAATCATCTTTTTTGTCTTGATCAAATTCTAAATATACTTTTTTATTCAATAAATATTTATTTGTAAATTTCAATGCTTTATATCCATAAAAATCAGCTGTTCCTGAATCCCAATTAATTTCAGGAGTATCAATCCCAATTAAACGGATAGTCTTTCCATTTTTAGTTTTTATCGTATCTCCATCAATAACCTTTGTAATATATACCTCTTCTGCTTGAACATTAAAAGCAATAAAAATTAATATTAAAAAGGTGAAAATTATTTTTATTAAAAAATTATTATTATATTTTTTCATTTAAAATCACCTACTTTATAAATATTAATTCGTTAAACTTTTATTATTTCCTTTATAAATAAAAGAAAACACCCCTTATTGGCAGAGAAGGGGTGTTTTCAAGGGAATTATTTTATTTAAAGATATATCTAAAAGTTTTGAGCTTCATATTCACCATAGACATCACGTAAAACATTACTAATTTCACCTAAACTTGCATATTCTCTAACAGCATCAACAATAGGATA
>Ga0207714_1000986_pt1 | contig 19050 bp, 13 predicted proteins | sample PonA232FremontCA_2_FD_187270 | JGI IMG/M metagenome (GOLD analysis project Ga0207714, IMG submission 187270) | Marine sediment microbial community from Fremont, CA, USA - Pond A23 Sediment 2 (SPAdes) | ecosystem: Environmental > Aquatic > Marine > Unclassified | place: USA: Fremont, California...
GCGGCTGACGCTCGACGTCGCGGCCTCGCGGGTCACCCGCGGGGGGGAGCCGGCGACGCTTGGCACCCTCCGGGACGTGACCGAGCGCCGCCGGCGCGAGCGGGCGGTCCGGGCGCTCCAGGACGCGGCGGAGACCATGCAGGAGGTCGACACGCCGGAGGCGGTCGCGGAGACGGCACTCGAAGCCACGCGGGAGGCGCTTGACCTCCCCCTGGCGGTCTGCTGGTGGCACGACGCCGACGCCGGCCGGCTGGAGCCGGCGGTCGCGACCGACGAGGTCCACGAGGCGGGGCTGGTCTCCCCGCTGTCGGCCGACCGCTACGAGTACGAGGTTTTCCGGGAGGGCGAGGTGACCGACTACGTCCCGGGCGACGTGAGCGACGAGAACCCTCTGGAGACGGGAGTTTTGCTCCCGCTGGGCGAGCACGGGCTGGTCGCCGCCGGCCGTCATGGACAGGTCGAGTACGACGACACCGTGCTCGACGTCGCGCGCAGCCTCGCGGAGCACACGACCACCGCACTGGACCGGGTCGAGCGCGCCAGGGAAGTCCGGGAAAGCGAGCGCCGATTCCGGCTCATCGCCGACCACATCGACGAGATCGTCTACCTCGCGACGGCTGACTTCTCGGAGATCCTCTACATCAACGGGGCCTACGAGGAGGTCTACGGCCGACCGGTCGAGGAGCTCTCGGAGGACTCCACGGCGTTCGTCGAGGCCGCCCACCCCGAGGACCGGGACCGGTACGAGGCCGACGTCGAGCAGCTGCGCGCCGACGTCGAGAGCGGCGACCCCCAGGAGGCCTACGAGGGGGAGTACCGGATCCGGCGGGACGGCGAGACCCGGTGGGTCGCCGTCACCCGTTTTCCCGTCGCCGGCGAGGACGGCACCGTCGACCGCATCGTCGGCCGGGTGCAGGACGTCACCGAGCGCAAGCGCCGCGAACAGGAGTACGAGCAGGTCTTCAACGGTGTCCAGGACGCCATCGTCGTCCACGACCCGGAGACGGGCGAGATGGTCGACGTCAACGACACGTTCTGTGACCTTCTCGGCTACGACCGCGAGACGGTCCTCGAACTCGGGACGCCAGGGGTCAGCGTCCAGGAGGAGGGGTACACCCGGGACCGTGCGGAGAAGGTCATCGCCGAGGTGATGGATGAGGGAGAGGTCGGGCCCTTCGAGTGGAAAGTCGAGACCGCAGACGGCGGCCACCGGGTGCTCGAGGTCGTGGCGACGACCGCCGAGATCGGCGGGGAGCAGCGACACGTGTCGATCAACCGCGACGTGACCGAACGCAAGCGCCGCGAGCGGGAGTACGAGCAGATCTTCAACAGCGTCAACGATGCCATCGCGGTGTTCGACCCCGAGACCGGGGAGATCACCGACGTCAACGACACCTACCGGGAGATGCTCGGCTACGACGACATCGAGACGATCCGGGAGCTGGGGATCGGGGGGCTCAGCGCGACCGCGGAGGGGTACACCGGGGAGCGGGGAAAGGCACTCATCGGCGAGGTCGCCGAGACCGGCGAGCCCACGACGGTCGAGTGGCGCGGCGAGACCAGAGACGGTTCGCGGCTCTGGCTGGAAGCGACGCTCTCCCCGGGGACGGTCGGCGGGGAGGAGCGCGTGCTGTCGATCCAGCGGGACGTCACCGCCCGCAAGCGTCGCGAACAGGAGTACGAACAGGTGTTCAATGGCGTGCCGGACCCGATCACGGTCAACGACCCCGAGACCGGGGAGATGATAGCGGTCAACGACGCGATGTGCGAGACGGTGGGCTACGACAGGGAGACCGTCCTCGAGAAAGGGCTCGACGGGCTGAGCGTGACCGAGGAGGGGTACACGGGCGAGCGCGCCGCCGAGATCATCGACGGCGTGATGGAGTCGGGCGAGGCCGAGACCTTCGAGTGGAAACTCGAGACCGCCGACGGGGACCACCGGGTTCTCGAGGTGACCGGGAAGCCGGCGACGGTCGGCGGGGAAGAGCGATACATCTCGCTCACACGCGACGTCACCGAGCGCAAGCGCCGCGAGCAGGAGTACGAGCAGGTATTCAACAGCGTCACCGACGGGATCGTCGTGTTCGACCCCGAGGCCGGCGAACTGACCGACGTCAACGACACGTATCTCGAGATGGTCGGCTACGACGACATCGAGACGATCCGGGAGTTGGGTGCCGAGGGGCTGAGCGCCGACGGACCGGAGTTCACCGGGGAACGCGTCGACTCGATCATCGAACGGGTCGCAGAGACCGGCGAGGCCGAGACCGTCGAGTGGGAAGTCGAGCGCGCCGACGGCGAACAGCGCGTCTTCGAGGTCAACTCCACGACGGCGACGATCGGCGGGGAGAAGCGCGTCCTCTCTCTCAACCGGGACGTCACCGAGCAGCGCCGCACCGAGCGCCGCCTCGAGGAGATCCTCGAGCGGATCGACGAGGCGGTCTTCATGACCCGCGCCGAGGAGATCGCCGCGGCCTCGCAGGCGCCCGATTACGTGAGCTCCGGCTACGAGGAGATCTGGGGCCAGCCCATCGAGGAGATCCGCGAGACCTACGAGGAGGGCTTTTTCGGCACCCTCCACCCCGACGACAAGGCGGGGTACCGGGCATTCGTCGAGGGGATCGTCGAGGACATCGCTGCCGGCGACGCGGCCGACCGGTACGCCCGCGAGTACCGCATCGAGCGGCCGGACGGGGAACTCCGGTGGGTGCACTCCGACTACTACCCGACGGAGTGGGAGACCGGGAGCCCCCGGGTCGTGATCGTCAGCCGTGACGTGACCGAGCGCAAGGCCCGCGAGCGCCGGATCGCCTCCTTCGACGACGCGACCGAAGACCTGGCGACGGCGGACACGCCGGCGGAGGCGACCCGCACCGCCGTCGAGGCCGCGGCGGAGACGCTCGGGCTCCCGGCTGTCGGCGCCTTCCTCTACGACGACGAGGAGGGCGTCCTCCGGCCGGCGGTGACCGCCGGACCGCTTCCGGAAGCGGTGGCCGAGCCCGTCGGGCCGGGGGACGGACCGCTCTGGGAGGGGTTCGCGACCGGGACCGTCGTCGCGCCGGACGGCGGCGACAGCGAGCCGGGGCTCGTCGGCGACGGGGAGACGGCGACGCCGGCCGAGCTGGCGGACCTGGCGGGGTGGCGCGCGCTCGCGCTGGGCAACCACGGAGTCTTGCTGGTCGGCTCACCCGACAGGGCGCTGGGCGCGGAGACGATCCAGGCGGCCCACGTCCTCGCCGCGACGCTCGAGGCCGCGCTCAACCATCTCGAAGGACGGCAGCGCCTCGAGGCCCAGCAGGAGCAGCTCCGGACACAGACCGAGCGGGCCGAGCGGCTCGACCGGATCGCCCGCCTCACCCAGCAGGTCGAGGCGGCGATCACGGACGCCTCGACCCCCAGCGAGGTCGAGCGGGCGGTCTGTCGCCGCCTGGCCGGGTCGGGCCCGTACGACCTGGCGTGGGTCGGCGGGGTCGAGGTCGGAACCGACCGCCTCGCCGCCCGCGCGGTCGTCGGCGCTCCCGACCAGTACGTCGGGGCGCTGGACCTGTCGACGGAGGGGACGGCCGACCCCCACCCCGCGGTCACGGCCTGGCGGACCGACGACCTCCAGGTTGCGGACTCGCTGGTCGACAGCGGCCCGGCCGGCGACTGGCGCCGTCGGGCGCTGTCGGAGGGGTACCAGTCGCTGTGTGCGGTCCCGCTGACCTACGATGGCGTCACCCACGGCGTGCTGACGGTCGGAGTCGAGTCACCCAACGCCTTCGGCGACCGCGAGCGCGACGTACTCGCACAGCTGGGCACCTCGATCGCGAACGCGCTGGCGGCGGTCGAACGCCGCCGGGCGCTGGAGTCCGACGAGACCGTCGAACTCGAGTTCCGGGGGGAAGGCGAGGCGCTGCCGTTCGCCCGGGCGGCGGAGGCCGCGGGCTGTCGGGTCGGCCTCGAGCGGACCGCGACCCGGCAGGACGGCTCCGTCGGCGTCTACTTCAGCTTCGAGGGGGACGTGCCCCAGAACATCCCGGCGGTCGCGCGCCGGACCCTGCCGGGGAGCGTCGACGTGGTGGCCGAAGAGCCGTCGTCGACGCTCGTGGAGGTCCGCACCGACGACTGGTTCGGGTCGCCGCTGGCGGAGTACGGCGGCGTGCTCAGGGAGGCGTTGGCCGAGCCCGGCGAGACGAGCGTCACCGTGGAGGTGCCGACGGAGTCCGACGTTCGCTCGTTCGTCGGGCGGTTGCAGTCGGTCGCCCCGTCGCTGGAGCTGGTGGCGAGACGCCAGCACAGCACCCAGGGACGGACGCCGGCCGAGCTGAGCGACCAGGTCCGGGAGGCGCTCACCGACCGCCAGCTCGAGGTGCTCCGGACCGCACTCTCGGCTGGTTACTTCGAGTGGCCTCGCGAGAACGACGGCAGCGAGGTCGCCAGCCGGCTCGACATCACCCAGCCGACGCTGAACAAGCACCTCCGGCTCGCCGAGCGGAAGGTCTTCGGACTCCTGTTCGGGCCGGGGGACTGAGGCGACCCGGCCGGCGAGTCACTCGAAACCGTCGCGCTGGATGGTCGGCAGCGGCCCGCCCAGGAACGGGCCGAGCGCGACCGTCCGGAGCACGCCGAGCGCGGCGAGGCGCGACCGGTCGCCGTCCGGGACCGGGTAGCCGTGGTCGGGCAGGGCGGCCCGCGCCCGCGTTCGAATGGTCCCGACGCGGCGGGCCCTGTCGCGGGCGTACGCGTCGACGGCCCCGGCGGTCAACCGCGGCCCGCGGGCCAGCCGGGAGACGAAGGCGAGTGCGTCCTCGATGGCGACGGAGGCCCGGAAGCCACTCGCCGGCGCGAGCGGACACGCGGCCCCGCCACAGCGGGCGATACGGCCACGCCCCCACCGCGCCGGGCTCGCGGCGGCCGGGGGCAACCGGACCTGCCGGCGGCCCGCCGGTTCGGCCCGGGCCAGCGCGGCGGCCACCGCTTCCGGGTCCGGTCCGCCCCCAGTCACCGGCCCGCCGGGGCCGGCCTCGGCCAGCGCGGCCCCCGGGTCCTGTCCCGCGGTCGTCACCCGGAGCAGGCGTCCCCCGTCACCCGGGTGCGGCAGGTGCTGTACCAGCAGGCCCGGCCACCACGCGTCACGGAGGCGGTTCGGGGCCGGGTCGTCGCCCCCGAGGACCGTCTCGTACTGGTCGAGCGTGGCCCCGACGTCGGTGTCCCGGGGAGCGGTCCCGGCCGGGCCGAGCGCCGGGGGAGCCGCGCCCGCGTCGACGACGGCGTCGAACCACTCCCGGACCCCGCCGTCGAACTCCGCGGTCAGCCCGTCGTCGCGCCGGGAGAGGGTCTCGACAGTCCGGTCGAGCCGGATACGTTCGGGCAGTGTCCCACGGAGCGTCCGGCGGAGCGCGGACGTCGGGACGACCACCGGCGGGGCGGCCGCGCCGTCGGCCACCCGCGAGAAGCGGGCCGGCCCCGTCGACCCGGCGCCGGTCCGGCGGGCCGAGACGCTGTCGACGACGCGGGCGCAGTCGAGTACAGGTTCCACGGCGTCGACGGCGGCGAGGACCCGGAGTGTCGGGGGCCACAGATACGCCAGCTGGGAGGGAGACCCCGCCCCGCCACCGACCGCGAGCAGGGGGGCGTACCCCGCGTGCTCGAGGAGGTGTGCGAGTGTGAGGCCGGCGACGGTGTCGCCGGCGACGAGCACCTGGCGGTCGGTGGCTCCCGCGAACCCGTCCTCGCTGGGGACCCACGCTGGCGCCGTCACCCGCCGGTCGGGCGGGCGGGAGGGCGGCTCGCCGGCGCCGTCGCGCGCGTTCGAGTCGGTCTGCATTCGTGTGTCGGCGTTCGGCCAGCGACCACCTAAGAGGGCCACGAGTGTTTCAGGGGGCGAAACAGCCGGCCAGGGACGACACCGACGGACGCTCCCGCCGGGGCAGCAAGCAGCCACGAGCTGGCGTTGCGGGCGGTCGCACCGACCGGACGGGCGGGACGACCCGCGGGGACGGGCGCGTTGCCGGGGCGGGCAATATACCTAGCCGTCAGCCGGGGGCAAGACAACGTCAGTTGTCAGCAGCCTCTGGGGGGTGGGGTCCGACAGGTGGAGTATGAGCGAGGCGGTCACACGCGAGCGGCCGGACGAGAACCGCGGTATCAGAGAAGCGACGCCGGCGAAGCGGAGCCGGGAGGGGGGCGACGAGCCCGAGCTATCCCCGGCGGAGCTGCTGGCGCTGCTCGACGCCGAGTACACCCGGGCGATCCTGGCGGCAGCCGGACAGCGGGCGCGCTCTGCGCGGGCCATCGCCGAGGAGGTCGGCGCGTCCCGGGCGACCGTCTACCGGCGGCTCGACAGCCTGCAGGAGGCCGGACTGGTCGAGACCGGCATGCAGTACGACGCCGACGGCCACCACCGGGCCGTGTTCGAAGCGACCCTCGAGACCCTCTCGATCGACGTGACCGGCGACGGGCTCTCCGTGACTGTCACGACGAGCGGGTCGGAGGACTCTGCCGCCCCGGCGCTGGACGCGCAGTAACGCCGGAGGGGACCGGGCCGGTCGGTGCCCGGAGCCGCGATGGCGGTGTTGCGCACGGCGAAACACTGCAGGCCGGATTATGACTGCCGGGGACGTCCGGACACGTATGAGCAACAGCAGCGACCGCGAGCGTACCGGCACCCGGTCTGACACCGACCCGGAGTGGCACACTCCGCCGGCAGTCGCGCCCCACCTCGAGACGATCCCGGACCGGGGGTCGGATACCGTCACCTTCGTTCCGCTCGACGGCGAGTATCTCGACGTGACGACGGCGTGGATAACGGCCGACGAGGACCTCGTCGTGGACGTGGCGGAGATGCACTGACCGCGGAGTCACCACGCAGCGCTGCCGAAGGTGAGTCGGACGCGAGCGACCGGAGGGAGCGAGTCGTCCGGGTCGTTTTTCCCCACGTCCGCAAGAGCGAAGCTCTTGCGCGGCCCGGCAGAAATCTTCGATTTCTGCGGACGTTTTTGCGAGGAGCGGTTCGCGCGAAGCGCGAACCCGACGAAGTAAAAAGTGGACGGGCGGCGAGGGATTTGAACCACGCGACCGTCTCGCTACCGCTCGGCGTTCTCTACTTCAAATCCTCGTGCGTCGCTATTCGTTCGTTACGTCCGTTCCTCACAGAATAGCGGGCGGCGAGGGATTTGAACCGAGTGGAGACGGTCGCCCTCGCGTCGCTCGGGCGCTGCGACTCCCCGGGTTCAAATCCTCGCTGCCGGTTCACTCACCGCCTCGCTGTCGCTCGGCAGGTTCGTTGCACGGGCGGCGAGGGATTTGAACCCCCGACCATCTGGTCCGGAACCAGGCGTTCTGTCCGCTGAACTAGCCGCCCTCACACGCTGGTAACAGCAACGCGGATAAAACAGTTGCGAGTCAGGGAGACTCGTCGGTCTCCAGAGTGAACGATTGGGTCGGGTAGGCCGTACAGGTGAGACAGTACCCCCTCTCCATCTCATCGTCGGAGAGCGTGTCGTTGTTCGAGTGGCGGACGTACTCGTGGGCGTCGCCGTCGGCGACGTGGCCCGAGCAGGAGAGACACGACCCCTCCCGGCAAGCGTAGGGCAGGTCCCAGCCCTCCTCCTCCCCGGCCTCGAGGATGTTTTCGTTTTCGGCTATCTCGATGGTCTCGCCTTCCTTCGAGAACTCGATTTCGTAGGTCTCGGGGTCCTCGATGGCCGCTGGGTCGAAGCCTTCCTCTTCTTCCTCCTCGGAGTCGGCGAGTTCCCCCTCCGCGCCGCCGGCCCCGACGGCCACGGGCGCGCCGCCACCCCCGATCGAGCGGTTCATAGGTTCGGGGAAGTCCGTCTCCGGCACCGTCTCGGCGCGCCGCTCCAGCACTTCCTGGGAGATGTCCTCTGTCGGCTCCCATCCGGTTCCCTCCGAGTAGTGCAGGATGACCGTCACCGCGGTCAGCAGAAATCCGGTGACGACACCCAGCGAGGTCAGCTCGACGATATTGCCGAGCCAGAACACGACGAAAGCGACCCACACGAGGAGCGCACCGCCGACCAGGAAGGCGTCCCTGTTCATGCTCGCGGCTATGGAACAGTGGTTTAATTACCTGTTGTTTCAGCCCCCGGACCCCCGGACTGGACTGCCGTGAGCGGCCGTGTCGGGGCGCGCCTCCAGTCGGCGTGTGCCCGTCTCACGGCGGGACAGGTCGGATTTCGCCCGGCGAGGATCCCAGATGTTTTATTACCGCGGCTGCGCCTTCCTTCGGTACGATGGTCCCCCTCGGCAACCGTGCCACGAGTCTGCTCGGCAGTCTCGTTTTCCTCGGGGTATCTGCCCTCCTCCTGGCATTCGGCTACATCACCGGCTTCGTCACGATGAGCCTCCAGATCAACGCCATCCCGATAGCCGTCGGCTTCCTCGAGGCCGAGTTCTCGGTGCTCTCCTTCGGCGCTTTCATCCTCGTCTCGGCGGCAGTCTTCCTGGCCGGGCTGGCCCGCCGCTCGAACGCCGACCTCGCGGCCGACGCCGGCCGCGTCACGGCCGTCGTCCCAGTCTACCGCGACGCGAACGTCCTCGAGCGCAGCGTGGAGAGCCTGCTCGAGTCGGACTACGAAGACCTGGAGGTGCTGGTCGTCTGCGAGCCCGACGACCCACGGACACAGGACCGGGCCGCCCAGCTCGCCAAGCAGGAAGGAGTCGACTACCTCGTCAACACCCGGGCACCGGGTTCGAAGGCCGGCGCCATCAACTACGCCGTCGAGGAGACCGACGGCGAGTACGTCGCGGTCTTCGACGCCGACGAGCGCGTCGACGAGCGGTTCGTCCCCGCCGCCGTCGCGAAACTGCAGGGCAGCGACGTCGTCCAGGGCCGGACCGTCCCCGAGCCGACCGGGCTGGTCGAGTCTTTCGCTTACTACGAGTCGGTCCTGCTGAACTACGTGGCACTTCGGCTGCTGTACGTCTTCACGGAGTTCCGGATGGCCGCCAGCCGGGCGGTCGTCCTCCGCCGGGAGGCGCTTTCGGCGGTCGGCGGCTACGACGAGGGGATGCTCACCGAGGACTTCGCCTTCGCCCACGAGTGTTACCGCGAACGGCTGGACGTGACGGAGCTGCTCGCATACCCCTCGCAGATCGACGCCGCCCACACCGTCCGGGACTGGTGGGGCCAGCGAAAACGCTGGATGACCGGCTACGCGCAGGTGCTCCATCACCTGCTTGCGTCGGTCCGCCCGCTGACAGACTACCGCAACCCCCTCTCGGCGGTCATCGGCGCGGCGACGGTGCTGGGGAGCCTGTTCATGCTCACCGTCCTCTCGAAGTTCGCCGTCCTCCTGGTCGTGGGCGCGAACCTCCTGTTCGTCGTGCCGCTTGCCGCAATCGCCGGCGTCACCTACCTGATCCACTGGCTGGACCACGCCCGCGGGACCGTCTCCCGGCCCGGCTGGCCTGGGCTGCTGGTCCCGCTGGTGCTCCCGGTCTACAGCCTCGCGGCCGTCAAGGCGGTCTTCGAGTACCTCTTCACCTGGACAGGCGAGTGGTACCGGGTCAGCAAGGAGGCCTGACGCGCCCGCGCCGGGCGAACCCCAGCCGGGGCGGTGGGCGGCCCGTCGGCCCGAGCCCCGACGATTCTTGTACCGCGGCGGGCGTGGTGTGAGTATGGCACACGACGCCTTCGGGCTCGACGGGTCGGTCGCGGTCGTCACCGGCGGCAGCCGCGGCATCGGCGAGGCGACAGCGGTCGCGCTGGCCGAGGCCGGCGCCGACGTCGCCCCGGTCGCCCGCTCCGAGGACGAACTGGCCGAGACCGCAACGCGGGTCGAGGACGCCGGGAGCGAGGCCCACCCGGTCGCGCTCGACGTCACCGACAGCGCCGGCATCGTCGCGCTGTTCGACGAGGTCGCGGACGCGCTGGGCCCGGCCGACGTGCTGGTCAACAACGCCGGCACGAACCCATTCTTCGGGGACGCTCGCGACCTCGATACCGGGACCTGGGAACGCATCTTCGCCGTCAACGTCCGCGGGGCCTTCGAGTGCGCCCGGGAGTTCGGCAGCCGGGCCCTCGACCGCGATGGGGAGGGGGCGCTGGTCAACGTGGCAAGCGTTGGCGGCGTTCGGGGCCTCCCCGGGCAGGTCCCCTACGTCGCCTCGAAACACGCGCTGGTCGGGATGACCAAGACCCTGGCCGTCGACTGGGCGCCCGACGTCCGCGTGAACGCGCTCGCGCCCGGCTACGTGAAGACTGACCTCACCGAGGGGGTGCGCGAAAACGAGTCGATCCGCGAGGACCTGCTCTCGGAGATCCCCCAGGACCGCTTTGCCGACCCCGAGGAGGTCGCGACCGGCGCGGTCTACCTCGCCAGCGACGCTGCCTCCTACGTCACCGGCGAGGTCCACCTCGCCGACGGCGGTATGTCAGCAAACTGATACCGGTCGAGGGACACCCGGAGCCGTGCGAGAAGAGGGACTCGCACCCGTCGCGGGGGCGTGACGGGTATCGACGCCTCACCCGCCGTCGGCGGAGGTGGTCCCGTCGGCGGGACCGCCCCCATCGGTGGAATCAGTCCCCGTCGAGGACGGCGCGTCGCCCGCCTCGGCCTCAGACGCCGTGGCGGCCGCATCGTCGCCAGCGTCGGGGTTCCCGTCCTCCGCGTCAGGAGGGTCGTCCGTCGCGGCGGAGGCCCCTCCGTCTGCGTCAGAGGGTTCGGTATCCGCAGCAGTATCCTCGCCGTCCGCAGCGACGCCTCCACCATCCGCGCCGACGGCCTCGCCGTCGGAGTCGGGGTCGCCCTCCCCGGCCGGAACGGTCGCGTCGGCCGTCTGCATCTCCTCCGTTCCGGAGCCGTTCGCGGTCCGGTCCGGCGTCGCGGTGTCGCCGTCGGTCGTTGACGTCCCGACCGCCGGGCCGGCGGGTTCGGAGCCGTCGGCGACCGTCGAATTCGCCCCCGGGGTGTCGGTCCCGTCGGGCGGGGTGGCCGTGGCGTTCCCCGCGCTCGTCCCGGAGGCCGGCGGGTCGTCGTCTGACGAAGCCTCGGCGGTGGCGTTCGCGAGGCTGTCGTCGTCCGTGTCCGCACCGGCGGCTGCCGTGGGCTCGGCGACTTCGTCACCCTGCCGGCCGCCGTCGGAGGTGTTGGTCCCTGGCTCGGGCGGGTCGGCCACGTCGGCGATGTCCGGGTCGGGATCCTCCTCCGGACCGGCGGTGGCGTTACCGCCCTCAGCGCCGGCCGGGCCACCGCTTCCGCCGGCGGTCGCGTTGTCGTGCCCGCCAGCGGTCGCGTTCCCGTCGCTGTCGACGGCGACGTTCCCGCCCGGGCCGGCGGTGACGTTTCCAGCCGGGTCGCCGGTGGCATTCTCGCCCGCGTCGGCGGTGCGGTTCCCTGACGGGGAGGCTGGCCGGTCACCGGTATCTCCTGCAGGGGGTTCCGGGTTACCAGCCGTCCCGTTTCCGGCCGTCCCGTTGCCGGCCGTCGCGGGCGTCGGCGTCCCGGTCGTTCCCGGCCCGTCACCGGTCGCGCTTCCAGCGGCCGTGGCGACGGGACCGCTGTCGCCGGACCCACGCTTCGCTCCGGGCCCGGGGCCGGCGCCGTCGCCAGCCGCCCGCGTGTCGGGGGCCGGCTCCCGGACGGCGAGGTCCGTGCCGTCGCTGCTCGCGCTGAACGTGACGTCGACGGCCTCGGTGTCGCCGAGCCGTCCAGCGGACGTTCCCTCACCACCCACGACGCCGCCGGTGGCGGCCGCGAAGGCGGCCATGACGGCGACGAAGATAACGACTGTTCGTTTCATCGGTCTCCCCCCGCGTCCGCGCCGTCGGCGTCGGGCTCCTCGCGCGTGTCCGTCCCGCCGTCGGTCTCCGCCGCCGGCTCCGTCGCGGACGCGCTCCCGGAGCCCCCGACCTGTCTCGCACGGTACCACGCCCCGACGGTCACCCAGCCGGCAAACAGCAGGCCCAGCCCGCCGGCGGTCGCCGCGCCCACGGACACCGGGTCCGGGGCCGCAGCCGCGGTCACCTCGCCGTAGACGTTCCAGCCAGCGTACGCCAGCAACGCCCCGGAGGCCAGCAGCGTGAGCTTCAGGTCCGCGACTGCCACGGCGACGGTGTCGGCCCCCGACGGGCGCTCGACGTCCGTCTCGGGGTCGGCCTCCGCGTCGGTCTCGGTGTCCGCGCCAGCCTCGGTCCCGGTTCCGGCCTCCGCGTCGGCGGCGTTCTCGGAGGGGACGTCGGTGGCGTCACCGCGGCGCGCCCAGCCGTAGAGCTCTGTGACCAGCAGCAGGGCCAGCGGCGCGACGACCATCGCCACGTAGCCGGTCGGGGTGTTCGCCCGGAGGATGACGTGGCCGACAAGCGGGATGGTCAGTACCACCTTGCCGACGAGGTCGGCGGGCGCGACCAGCTGGCTGTCGGGCTCCTCGTTCGCGTCACCCTTGGTGACGAACTGGCCGTCCTGGGTACCGACCACCCGGTGGGTCGTCGGTACGTCATTGCCGTCGTCGAAGGTGACGATGTCGCCCGCCGCGGCGTCCGTGGTCGCGGCCACGATGACCACGTCCCCCGGCGAGAGTGCGGGCTCCATGCTCCCCGAGAGGATCACGAAGCCGTGGTCCGCGCCGACGGCCTGCGGGACTGCGAAGACGACGAAGGGGACCACCGCCGCCACCAGGAGCACCCCGGCCAGGGCGACCGCGAGCTTCCGGGCCCGGGAGCTGCTGGCCGACTGGAGCCGGCCGAGCGGGGTCATTCGCCCCCTCCGGTTTCACCGGCTCTGGCCGGCGGGCCGCCGGCCGGCGACGCGGCGTTCCGGCCGGACGTGTCGGGTCCAGTCCCGGTGTGTTTCGGGCCGGATTTCGGTTCGGAATCGTCTCCGGGCTCAGGTGCCGACGGGCCGCTGTCGACGCTCGCCGCCGGCTTCGCCAGCGGTTCGGGACAGTCCCCGCTCTCGAGGGTGGGCGCGCAGACGCTCACGAGCACGTAGCTGATGGCGTAGCGGCCGCCGCTGTTGGGGTTTGCCGGCGCGCTGACGACCCCGTCGACCGCGCCCCTGAGGCTGCCCGTGTCCAAGCCGTAGGTGTCGGCGTCGGCGCGGGAGTAACGAGCGTCGTCCGGGCCGCCCTTGACCTCGACCGCACAGAGCGGGAGAACGGGACCGTCGTCGGTCGAGACCAGTTCGAAGGCCACGCCCGAGTCGCCGTCGACGGCGGTCACGTCGAGCGCGTAGCCGACCAGCCCCTCGTCGAAGGCGTAGCTCCGGCCCGCTTCGAGTGGTTCGTCGACCTCGACCTTCCCGACCGGCCAGCAGCAGTCACAGCGCCAGGCAGGCGGGCAGGGGTCGGGGGAACTCGGCGCGAAGGGGTTCCGGTCGGGGTCGCTGTTGCGACACTGGACGGCGGCGACGTCGAGTGCGAACTCGACGGTCTCGCTGCCGACGTAGCCCTGGAGGTCGTACTCCACGAGCACGAACAGGTCGTCGGTCAGGCAGTCGAAGCCGTTCGACGGGTCGCCGTCGCCGTCGAGCCGGCGGCCGGTCCGCAGCCCCTCCGCGACCGCCCGCAGCGAGCCCGCGTCGACCAGCGGGCCGGCCGTTCCGTCGGCGTCCGAGTACCGCAGCCGGACGCCCAGCAGTTCCGCAAGCGTCGTCCGCGGGGGGCAGTCCGCCCGGAGCCAGAGGCTCGCTGGGTTGTTGACTCCCAGCGCCGACTCGGGCAGCGAGAACCGCAGCAGCGTCCGACCCTCGGTCCCGTCCCCCGGAACGGCTATCGGGAGCGCGAGCCGTGGCCCGTCGGCAACGCCGTCGGGGTCGTCGAGATCCGCACTCGTCGGGTCGCCTTGCCAGTAGGCGACGGTGAGGTCGACGAGGCCGGCGGTCAGCCCGCCGCCCGTTCCCTCGCTGTCCTGGAGGAGTGCGCCGGTACCCTGGCCGGCGAGCCCACCGGCTCCGCCGGCCGCCGCCAGCGCCGCCAGCACGCGCCTGCGGGTGAGGGTCACGGCTCCACCTCCGTCTCCCGGGCGGCCGCCGGGAAGGGGCTCGCCCCGCCGGCGGGGACGGCGCCGAAGACGAGTTCGAAGGCGACGCCGTCGCTCTGGACGCGGTTGACCCCGGACCCGCGGGGGAGCGTCCACGCGAGCGCGAAACAGCGGCTCGTGCCGGGGGTCAGTCCCGTCAGCACGCGCTGGCCGTCGGCGTCGCCGACGTCGCTGCCGGGACCGAAGGCGGTCCGCACGGGCGCGCGCTCGACCAGCGGCGCCTCCAGGCCCTCGAAGAACTCCCGGCGGCCGTCACAGGAGCCAAGCGGCGAGCCGTCCCGCCAGAGCTCGACGGTGAGCTGGTCGTCCAGCTCGCCGTCGTCGGGCGAGCGGTCGCCTGCGGCGGCCTCGGCCTCGTTCAGGCCGCCCTCCGCGTCGTCGGTGACGACCCCGCGGAGCCAGACGTCGAGCGGCTCCGCGATGAAGTCGCCGCCGTCGACGGCCTCGAGACCGACCACGAGCGTCCCCCCGTCACCCGGGAGGACGTTCCCCACGGTGACGACGGGACCGTTGACGGCCGTCACGTCCGTCGGGTCGTGGACGTAGGTGGGGTCGGTCCCGGGGTCGAGCGTCTCGGCCAGGCTGGCCTCGGCGGGGCCAGCCTGGCTCTCCAGGCCGGCCCCGTTGTAGCGCTCGTACCACGCGACGCGGACCCGGCGGTCGTCGAGGTCGCCGTCCGAGGCGTAGGTGTAGTGGGTGTACTGCGGGCGCTCGCGGGTCAGCGCCGCTCCGGTCATCCCGAGCGCGCCGGTCCCGAGGCCGGCAAGTAGCTGCCGACGTGTCAGTTGCATAGTGTTGTGTTCGTTGTCTTCCCTTCGACTGTCGGGGGGATAGGTATGGAGTCGTTCCCGGCCGCGTCCGAACCGGTACGGGGTCCGTACAGCGGCGTACGGCGCCCGTACACCGGCTTCGTTTGCCGGAACTCAATCCGCCGTCTGCGTGACCTCCTGGCCGGCGGGCTCGGCGTCTTCACTCTCGAAGGGCTCCTCGTTGTGCCGGCACTGCTCGGCCTCGAAGCCCAGCGAGAACTCGAGGGAGTCGGACTGGATCTCGTTGCCGACCGCCGGGTCGACGGCCCACTCGAAGCCGACGTAGTAGGTGCAGGACCACTCCAGACACTCCCGGGCGGGGGCGTCGATTTCGGGGTCGGCCGCGACCCGGGGGTTCCCCACGAGGAGGAGCCCGTCGTCCAGCGCGTCCAGGGCGCCGTCGAGGCTCCCGTAGAACAGCGGGACCTCGCCGGCACAGAGGTGGGCGATCCGGTGGAGCACACAGACCAGCCGGTCGCGGTCCGCGGCGAAGGAGAGGCGGTTGACGTCGAGTGGGTCGCCGCTGACCGGCGAGGCCATGATCTCGAACAGCTCGATGGTCTGGATCTCGCCGTCGACGATGTCGTAGCCCGGGGCCGTCGACTGGGCGTAGGCCGTGTCGATCCCCGTCGCCAGGCTCACCTCGGGCTCGACCTCGTAGTGGACGGTCAGCACGTTCGCGCCGACCACGTCCTCGAGGTACTCGGTCAGCTGGACCGAGTAGGTCGCGCCCCAGTCGTCGTAGGTGACGCCGGAGAGCGGGCTCACGGGCGAGCCGCTCCCGGGTTCGTTGTTCGGCTCGTCGTGGGGCTGTCCGTCACCGATGACGACGACGCACTTCTCGTCGGCGTCGCTGCCCCCGAGCATGTCGATGGCCTCCTCCAGCGCGGTCGGCAGGAGGGTGCTGTTGCCGGGGGACATCCCGTCGACCTCGTCGCGCAGTGCGTCCAGGTCGTCCCCCAGCGGGACCTTGACGCCGGTGTCGTTGCCGTACTCGACCAGGCCCACGCGGACGTTCGCGTCCGGGACCATGTCCGCGGGCAGACCCAGCCCGGAGATGTCGGGCTCGGCCAGCAGCTCCTCGAACAGCGCTTTCGCGCCGGCCTGTGCCTGCGGGAACTTGTTGGGCGCGGGCGTGTTGTCGTTCGCGTTGCAGCCCGCGGAGGAGTCGGCCCACTCCATCGAACAGGAGGTGTCGAACAGGACGACGACGTCGACGTCCTGGCCGTTGCGAGGTTCGTAGGCGTTGTCGCCGTCGTCGTTCCAGACGACCACGTCGACGTTCTCGCCGAGTTCGCCGGTGTCGGGGGTCGAGTCCACCTCGGCCTCGGGCTCGGTGAGCCCGTTCTCGGCCTCGCCGGTCAGGTCCCCGAGCATCCGGATGTAGGCGGGGTTGTCGAAGAAGTGAAGCGACAGCGTCACCTCGCCGGTGTCGCCGGGCTTGACGTCCTCGAGTGCGACCAGCGGCGCCTCCCAGTCGTTGCCCTCGCCGAGGTCGGCGAAGAAGGCGTCTTTGAACGCCGCGACCGCGGCCGACTGGCCGGCGGCCGTGTTCAGGTCGTAGCCGTTGCGTTTCGCCCAGACCACGAACGATTGGGGAACGTCGTCCTGGACCCCGTCCCCGTCGCTGTCGGGGTAGGCGTTGACGTAGGGACGGCCGGCCGAGCCGTAGACCGCGCTCTCGGCGGGGCCGTCGTAGGTCTGTTGCCAGTCGACGAGCAGGTCGAGTTCGCCGGCACGGAGGCTGTTGTTCGTGAACGATTCGCGGTCGCTGAAGAACGCGGAGGTCCCGAGACCGGCGCCGGCCGATGCCAGCCCCACGGTCCCGAGGCCCGCCAGCAGCTTCCGCCTGCTCAGATTGTACAGTTGGTTGTCGTCGGTCATGTTTGGTGTCTCGTGTGTGCGTGTGTGGTATCGTGGCTGGTACGGTGTGGTGTAGTGTGGTCAGGCGGTCACTCGACGCTGATGTCGAAGGCGACGCCCTCCTCGCTGCCGGGGTAGTCACCCTGGACGTCGACGGTCACGTCGCCGCTGATCTCGAAGGGGTTCGACACGTCGGCGGCGTCGGTGTCGAAGACCAGGTAGGTGAGGTCGCGGCCGCTGCCGTCGTTGCTCGCGGAGACGGCGTCGGGACCCGAGAGGGTCGTGGCCACGCCGTCGAGTTCGAGCGCGAGGTTCGCGACGCTGACCGTCGCCTCGTCGGCCTTGGTCGTGATGGCGAGCTTGCCCGAGGGTGCCGGGATCGCGCTGGCGACGTTCACGCCGTCGAGGGTGAACGAGGCCTGGCTGCCGTCGTACTCGTAGCTGAACGGGACGGGATTGCCGAGCACGGGCGTCCATTCGTAGTTGGCCGTGTCGGCGCCCACAACGTCCGGGCCGACTGCGACTTCCCAGCTACCGGAGGGACCGTTGTTCCCGTGGCGCCCGCGTGCGAAGGAGGTCTCCTGCCCGGTCGCGAACTCCTCCTGTTTCGCGAAGCCCTCACCGGTCCGGGTGGTGATGCTCGGGGTGCAGGGGTTGGCCGTCCCGTCGTTGTGGCGGGACTGGACCGCGTGGAACTCCAGGGCCATCGACAGCGTGTCCGTCTGGATCTCGTTGCCCACCGAGGTGGGGATTTCCCAGAACAGGCACAGGCAGGGGCCCGTGATGTAGTCGGGGCCATCGCCGGGGTCGACTTCCTCGCTGTAGGGAGCCTGCTCGCCCGGCGCGAGCCCGGCGGTACCGGAGCCATCGAGGGCTGCGCCGCCGGTGATAGCGGCGAAGACGTCGAGGAGGCTGCCGGAGACGATCTCCTCGCCCTCGACGAACTCGCCGTCGTCCTCGTCACAGTAGGCCAGCCGAGCCTCGATGCTCTCGGCCAGTTCGCCGAGTTCGGGGGTGTCGTCGACCTCGCTCTCGGGCTCGGTGAGGCCGTTCTCATCCTGGGAGAGGTCACCGCAGGCCCACACGTACGAGGGGTTGTCGACGATCTCGAAGCAGAACTCCACGTGCCCGGAGTCGCCGGGCTTCACGTCGTCCAGGTCGTAGAACGTGCTCGCGGGCTCGCCGTCCTGGGTGCCCATCGCGGAGCCGGCCTGGTTCTGGACGGCTCCGTCGCTGTCGTAGGAGGTCTCGTAGACGACGCGCATGTCGAGCGAGCCGGCGGTGAGGCGGTTGTCCTCGAAGGCTTCGCGGTCGCTGAAGTACGCGGAGGTGCCGATACCCGCGCCGGCGGATGCGATGCCGATGGCGCCGAGCCCGGCCAGCATCTTGCGGCGCGACAGTGTGTAGAGTTTGTCGTCGGTCATGGTTTTGGTATCCCGACGGCCAATCCGGCGTGGACTGCGTCGTCTGGGGATACTACCCCCCAGCACAGGTCGGGTATTACCTATGCACTCGTTCAGCGCTCTCGGGCCTCGAGACGCCGGTCGATAGGGGTTCGATACCGCTCGCTGTCGGTCCGTACGGGGCCCGTACCGGTCGCGGGACGGTGTGTACGTGAACCGTACCGGTCTGGTTCGGGTGTCGTACCGCTTTCGGCTGGATGCGTACGGCTCGCGTACCGGTTCGTGTCGGGCCGCCGATACCATCGCGTCGGCGCGTACGGAGACCATCCCTAAGCCCCCCGCGAGCGTCACTCCCCGGCAGTGATGGGGTGAATGTTCGAACGTGTCCCGATAGCCGAATCGGAGCTGTATCACCTGTTGAGCAACTCGCGGCGCCGGGAGACGCTGGCGGCGCTCTGGCACCGGCGCGAGGGGATCCCCCTGCGGGAGCTCTCCGAACGGGTCGCCGCCAGCGAGGCCGGCACAGACCCGGCGCCGCGCGCGCTGCGGGGGAGTGTTTACAACGCGCTCCACCAGACCCACCTGCCGAAGCTCGCCGAGTGCGACCTGCTGGAGTACGACCCCGACCGGAAGCTGGTCCGGCCCTCCCCGCACACCCGCCCGGTGAGCCGCTATATGGACAACGTCACGCGCGCTGGGATCACCTGGGGGGAGTACTACCGCGGGCTCGGTATCGTCGGCCTCTTCGCGGTCGTCGCCTCGCTTGCCGGCCTGCCGGCCTTCGGCGCCGTTGACCCGCTGGTGTTCGCGACGCTCTCGCTTGTCACCTTCGCCGTCTCGACGTGCTACCAGCTCGCGGCCGGAGGACTGCTCGCACGGCTGCGCGGAGCCTGACTGGACAGACAGAGGCGTAGCGGCGGCACACGGCCGGGGCGACGAAACGCGCCCTGTTTTGACACGTCGGGAGAAGAGATGTGAGTGAGACGGCGGG
>Ga0207714_1000988_pt1 | contig 19042 bp, 15 predicted proteins | sample PonA232FremontCA_2_FD_187270 | JGI IMG/M metagenome (GOLD analysis project Ga0207714, IMG submission 187270) | Marine sediment microbial community from Fremont, CA, USA - Pond A23 Sediment 2 (SPAdes) | ecosystem: Environmental > Aquatic > Marine > Unclassified | place: USA: Fremont, California...
AGTCTCGCCGGCCCGCGAGGCAACTCCTGGCCGAGACCCGGGTCGAGGCGTACTTCCCGGTGACCCCCTACGCGGGCGTCCGCGAGGACTGGGTGACCGAGGACTGGGGATACGAGGAAATCGCCGACAACATCAACAAGCCAACCTTCGAGGTCGTCCTCGGCAACAAGGCGCCCGAAGACGCCGGCCCCGACGGGTGGGCGCTCGCGCTCAGCGAGGCGGGCTACCGGACACAGCGAGAGCGGGGTGCTATCGACCCCGGGCGTTCGCAGCCACCGGCCGCGGTGGCGCTTCCCGACGGGGCAGTCATCGCGCCCGTCCACCCCGAGTACGGCATCCGGCTCCGGGTGACCGAGCCCGAAGGGGAGCGTGACTCGTCGGGTGCGACCAACCCGGAGCAGTGATGCCGGCCGGGCAAACAATCAATATGCTGGGGGGCAACTGGCAACGTATGCGCACGACAGCTCCCGCAGGTGGACAGCCATGACGGGACGGAGGGAGTGACATGGGGTCGTATGCCGTCATCGCGGAGACGGGCGAGGCGCTGGTCGAACTGCTGCGCCAGCGCATCCGGCACCGCACCGACACAATCGACATCGACCGGAACAGAATCGCGCTCGCGTCGCCGAACCACGTCGAGGAGGAGTCCGACATCAGGCTCTCGGTGTACCTGTACGCCGTGGGGAAAAACGACGTGATGAACACCCGGACACGCGAGTACGACCGGGAGTCCGAAACCGCCCGTGATCCCCCCCTCGCGCTCGATCTCAACTACCTGCTGACGGCCTACCCGGCCGGTGGCAACGGCAACCTCACTCCGGAGACGATCGATCAACACCGGCTCCTGGGACTCGCGATCCAGACGCTGAACGACAACGGCATCGTGGACGGCAGCGAGTTCGGGGGCACCCAGTTCGACAAGGACGTCTCGATCACGCTGCAGACCGACACGACGGAGGAGGTCATGGATATCTGGTTCAACGCCGTCGGTGAGAAACCGTACCACCTGTCGGTGGCCTACACCGTCAGCCCGGTGCTGGTGGACTCGCGGGCCGAAGCGGAGATCCCGCCTGTCGAGGGCCGGGAGATGGAGTACGAGGACAAAACGGAGGACGGCGCCAGAGAGGAGCGACAGTCGCCGGAAACCTCGCGCTCCGAGTGAGTATCTCACTCCGGCGTTCCGGAGAGGTTCGTGAACCCGCTGTGGGCCAACTCCAGGGTCTGCATCGCGACGTTCCCTTTCTTCTCGCTGGCACGGAGGTCAGGCCCGTCCCACTGCACGGGGTAGGCGTCGAACACCTCGAACCCCCAGCGGTTTTTCTTCTTGTGTCCGGACCGGACGAGGATCTCGACGTTGCTCCGCGCCTCTTCGGTGGGCCGTTCGCCGGATTTTATCCCGCTGATCCAGTCGAAGACGACCCGGTCGTCGACGATACCGTTCTCCAGTACCAGGTTCTCGTGTGAGTACTGGCCGGGAAGGCTGTGGACGTGGTCGTTGACACCACCCTCCCGGTACTCGACGGTCTCCATCTGCATCGTCAGCCCGGAGATGTTCTCGAAGCCACCCACTTGCGGCCCGTCGACTAGCTCCACCTCGAAATTGAACTTCCGGTACGGTCCCTTGATATTTTCAGGCATATCGCGTCACTCCTCGTCGTCGAAATCGATCTCCTGTGTCAGAGTCACTCCGTCGTCCGCGGAGTCGTCAGCGTCGAACCCGTCGCGGTTCATTCGCTCGTTTATCTCGCTTATCTCTTCACACCAGCGCTGTCGCTCCTCGTGTGGCAGCGACATCACCTCCTCCCGACTCCAGTTGAAGTGGTACGCGATGAACGCGACCTCCTCGTAGAGCCGGTCGGTGGGGTAGGTCTCGATCATTGGATCGGGTTTCCCGACTCGTCCTCCAGGGCCGCTGGCGAGGCGGCGACGTCGCCGGAGTCGGACTCGTCTTCGGTACCCGGGACCGCGCCGGTGCTCGCGTCCACCTCGAACTCGTGGCCGCAGTCGGGACAGGCAGTCCCCACCGTGTTCGATCCCTGGTGGTTGATCCGTGCGTAGAGGTTCTGGAGGTACTCCAGGTCCTTGACGAACAGATCCTCGATGACGCCGTTGTTGACGCTGTCGAGGTCGCCCAGCTCCGTGACGACGCGAGCCAGCAGGATGATCGTCATGTACGACGAGTTGGACTGCACCCGTGGATCGTTCAGCGGCTCGATCTCATCTGCGGCGTTCGCGAGCCGCATCGTCCCCTCCCTGTGGAGGGTTCCGTCGTCGTCTACGTACCCCTGCGGGAGCGTGAACTCGAACTCCGTCTGTAACGTTTGGTCTGTCATGGTGTGTGATCGTCAGCTGCAGTTGGATATACACGCGACCGGCGTCACCTCAGGCTTCGGTCCGGACCATCTTGTCGTACGCGACGGTGATCGACTCGGTCGCCGTGTCACCGTCGGCGCTGGCGTCGAGTTCGGGCGGGTTGTACTCTTTGACCCACGCCTCCTGGAACTCCCAGCGGATCTGGGGTTGGCCTTCCTCGTCCATGAGGATGACCGCGACTTCCTTCCGACCGTTGTCGACCCGCCCCTCGATGACGTCCTGCCGCCAGTCGAAGATGGCCGTGTCACCCGGCTTCACACCCCGTTCCATCTCCAGATCGTCGTACGTCGTCTGTCCCCAGAGTTTCTTCTCGTAGTCGGGTTCGTCTCCCTCTCTGTACTCCCCTTGCTCCGTCGAACTGCCCGGTATGGTTACCGACCGCCATCCCGGAACCTCGACTTCGTCGATCTCGACTTTGAATCGCCCGGTTTTCATCGGGCCGTGTCTGTCTGGCATAGATTAGTTCCTCCTGTGAGTCGTGGTCAGGGTGATGCCTCCTCTGTCCACTGCTGGATGCGGAAAATGACGAACTCTGCGGGTTTGACCGGTGCAATCCCGATCTCGCAGATCAGGCGTCCGTTGTCGATGTCGTCCTGTGTCATCGTCTCCTCGCCACAGTTGACGAAAAACGCCTCGTCCGGGCTCGATCCCATCAAAGCGCCGTTTCGCCAGGCGGTTTCGAGGAAGTTCGACACCGACTGCCGCACGCGTGCCCAGGTGTCCCGGTCGTTGGGTTCGAACACCGCCCACTGCGTTCCCTCCTCGATCGATTGCTCGACGAACAGGAACAGCCGGCGCACGTTGATGTACTTCCACTCGGGGTCGCTGGAGCAGGTTCGCGCGCCCCAGACCCGGATGCCCCGGCCCTGGAAACTCCGGATACAGTTGACGCCTTTCGGATTGAGTATGTCCTGTTCTCCTTTCGTGATGTTGTGCTGCAAGTCCAGCGCACCGCGGACGACCATGTTCGCTGGCGATCCGTGGACGCCGGTTTCGGCGTCGTTCCGGGCGTAGATGCCGGCGACGTGTCCCGCGGGCGGGACGAGCTGGTCGACGTTGGTGACCGGGTGTTTCACCTCGAGCCACGGGTAGTAGTACGCGGCGTACTGCGAGTCGACTGGTGTCTCCATCTCGGACACCCGGCCGGCGTTTTGCGGGGCCGACAGGACCGCGAACCGGTCGCCCATGTTCTCACAGTGGGTGACGACCGCTTCGGTGAGTCCCCGGATCTGGTTCTCGTCGGGGACACAGACGATCGAAACCTCGTCGAGCTGTTTCAGTGCGGCCAGTCCGGTCCGCTCGCCCGCGAGGTCGGTCCCCTGGTAGTCGCTCAACGCGACCTCCTGGGCGGCCGCGGCCTGTGCACCGCCGTCGGTGCGTGCATCCCGGACTTCTTTGAGTGCTGCGATGAGCTCGTCTTTCTTCTGTGACCGGTCGATGTCGAACGGCTCGGCGAGATCCTGCAGGTCGTTGTACTTCAGCCCCTCGAGTTCCTCGTCGCCCGGAATCTCGTGTGCCGGGTCGTCTCCCCCATCGTCGTCGTGGTCGTCGGCGTCGCCGTGTTCGGCCACGGTTCCGTGGCCGTTACCGTTCGTTCCACCGTCACTTTTCGGTGCGGACTCGTCGTCGAGCCAGAACAACCCGGAGTCGGGCCGCCCGTCGTCTATCTGTTCGACTTCGATCAGCGTCGAGCCCGAGAGTTTCTTCTCGTAGAAGTTACTCGCCGCCTGCTCGGGGGTCAGGCTGTCGTACGTCTCGACGATGTCGGGCGCCGGTTCCGGCTCTGCCGAGGCCGGGTCGTTGATCGCCTCCTGGTCTGCCGACCAGTACCGGACGGATACCTCGAAGTACTCGTTTTCCCCCTCCTCGTACCGTGGGTCGTCGTCCACGACGACAGCGGTACTGTCGGCCCACTCACCCGGGCCTTTCGCCGACGCCTCCATCACGTCGCGGTTCCCCGACCCCTTCAGCGTCGCTCTCCCGACATCGTCCTGGTCGTGGGGTGTCACTCTGACGATAAAACAGCGGCTGCCACCGTTCTCGAAAAAGCCGTTGACAGCGGTCGCCAGGTTCGATGATTTCGGGCTCCCGCCGTATATCCGCTTGAAATCACCGAAATTGGTTATCAATCGTGGTTCCACTGGACCTCGTATCGTTTCCCCGAGGAAAGCTGCGGTGCTCGTGCTAACACCCTCGATAGCCTTCGAGCCGCCTGAAACTTCTTCGACGTATACCCCGGGTGACAGGTATTCTGGCATTGATTACTCCTCCGTTGTTCGGGTGACGAACGTTAACCTGTGTCGTTCAAGCCATATTAAATCTATTGGTGAATCAACCGGTACAGTCGAAGACAGATCCTAACTGAAAAGCTGCTGCTGGATACTGTCGACTGCGAGTTGCCCACCACCGCAGAAAGAGTGTCTACCGACTGGAGTAGAGCCACACTCGGTTCGAAGAGTTTCGGATACTCCTGTTAGACAACTGTCCGATGCTGGCTCCGTTGATACCCCGATCAGTCGGCCCGACTCGCGTGGCTGGTTCGGGAACTATCATTTTCTAACCATTAAATCCTTATACGTCTGGTTCGACTCGGAGCTATGGCGAACAGAATCGCAGTCGTCCCCGGGTCGGGCCGGGAATCACAGCAAGTGCGGGAACGGAGTCCGCCGTAGGAGGCCCGAGCCATGGCTGTCAAGGGACTCGAACAGACGACGACGGTACTCGATCAGGCGAAGCGGTTCGGCGGGTGGGTTGTCATTTCGGTAATCGTCGCGGCGATCGTCGTCGGTGCACTGATCTTGAGCGGGCTATTCGGGTTCGTCCCGGCGCCACAGGTCACCATCTTCGGGATCGTCGTTCCCTCGAGCTGGACTGCGTTTTTCGGGGCCTTCACACTCGCACTGACGATCATTCTCGCGTACGTCTACTTCGCCAAGCTGGTCCGGAGTTCGGTCCGGAAAGCCACGGCCGTTTGGTTCGATCTCCCGGATCCGGTCCAGGCTGTCGTGCTCGGCGTGGTTGCCGGTCTGCTCGCCGCAGCTAGCGTCTATCTCACGAGCCGGTATCTCGTCAGGTTCAGACTGATCGCGTTCGTGATCGCCGTCGTCGGTGTCGGGGCACCGGTCACCCTGTTGACGGACCTGGCTCTACGGCGTGGCTGGTCGTTACTCGGGTGGATGCAGACACTTTTTACGAGTGCCCTGATCGGTGCGGTCGTCGGTGTGCTGTCGACGTTCGCCTTCTTCGGTGTCATTCCCGAGTCTTCGCCGCCGGCTATCTTCGTCGTGGCGTGGGGAACCTGTCTGTTCCTGCTGTACCGGCGACGCCTGCAGACCGAAGGGTCGGCCATCACCCGGATACTCACACGGACCGGGTACGCGCAGATGCGCCGGATCGAGACGTTCCCGGTGTCGGTCGTGACCGGGATGGTCCTGGCCTTTCTCGTCGCCCTCGTCGTCGGCCTGGCGGGGACGCTGCCCGAGAATCAGTTCCAGCGGGCGGGCATATCGATGCTTCTCGTCTGGCCGATGGTGACGTTCGGGACGTCTCTCGGGTGGCCGAGTTCGGAGTGGACCGATCTGGTCATCGAGGACATCAACGTCCGGAGCGCGACGGAGCTGCGCGAGGTCACGCTCAGAAATCTCGGTGACAGACCGGTGAATCTCCGGAACGCCAAGATCACCGACGCAAACGAGACGCTGTATCAGGCGAACATCAACGTCTCACTCGGCGCGGGTGAAGCGGCGAAACTCGAAATCCCCGAGACGTTCGAACTCGCGGTTCACGACCGGTACGAACTGTACAGTCTCCCGTTCGGCCTCTCCGTGATGAAATCTGCGACCGAACCAGCCGTGATCACCAGAAGCGGGCGGAAGTACACGCTGCTCTGGATCGACCAGGTCCAGGCATCCAGCCAGGAGGCCACCGCATGACAGACCTGCCCTTGCGACCGATCCGTGTCACGAACTCCGCCCCGCAGATGTCCGTGCTCGGAACGGTCGGTGACGAGACGCCGGCTGCGTCGCCGACACCCGAGGCGGGTGGTGTCACCGACCGTGGCCCGCGGTCGCTGGCTCGGGAGATGACCGTACACAGCCAGCTCGGTCGGGGCGCGAACTGGATGACCGTCCTGGGGAGACTCGCCGAGTCAGCGTACAGCCCCTGGGAGTACGTCGATCTGGTCTTCCGAGACCGTGCTGTCGGGCGAGAGGTGTCCGAGGATGCAGAGCGGTCGGACAGCGCAGGGCTATCTACAGCCGGGAGTGACACTGCCAGAAGTACAGCCAAACCGGTCGTCGAAGCTGTTTCTCAGCGCCAGCCTGCTCCTGACAGCAGTGAGGAGACGGACGGTGCCACGACGACGCCGGCAGTTTCACCGGCCGGGGAGACCGGACCGGAAGCCACCGGAGGGGGAACCGAAGCGGGGCCTGTGGCGGCGAAGGAGGGAGTGGAGTCTACCGTCTCGGCGGCCGGCTCCCGGTCTCTCCCCGTCGCAGTCACGCTGTCACCGGCCGAGGAAGGTGGGATGGGGTCGGGACCGTCCATCGTGTATCGCCAGCCCACGGAGGACCTATCCAGCACCCGAGCGGCTGACGCCGGAGCGAGGGCGCCGGAACGGGTCGAACCGTCCGAACGCGGCGTCGCTCACCCCGGATCGGAGCCACAGACCGGACCAGGGGGTCCGCCGAACGCGTCGGGAGCAGACGTTCCCGACAGTGCCCTGTCGGACAGCGTCGGGAAAACACACGTACAGCGACTGGTCGAACGGCGCCAGTCCATCGGGCGCGATCCCGGCGAGGCGGCGGGGACCGGAGCCGGCCGGCCTCCGGGTAGGGCCAGCGGTCCTGCCGGAGACGCACTGCCGGAGCTGTCACCCCGTCGATTCAGCCCGGGGTTCGGGGCTGTCTCGGACCAGCCCGCTCGCAATCGGGCTCCTGGCGTCTCCGGTGGGGGGACGTCCGGGCCGGAGTGGGACGGTTCGATACCGGGCGAGCCCGCGGTCGGTGGCGACGAGCAACCGACGGACCGAACCGACCGGGTCGACGACCCGAGAGGGCGTCCGGACGGAAATCAGGGCGTCACCGACACGACGGCTTCACCGGCGGTCCTGGACGAGTCCACCACGGGTAAGGTTCACGAACGCGTCCCAGGCCCCGGTGAATTCACGTATCTCTCACAGTCTCCGACCGGGGGATCGGAACCAGGCGACCCGACTGGTGATCGACCGCCGGCCGGTTTGTCATCCTCCGGATCGGGGACCTCCCCGGCGGCGGAGAGACGGGCTGAATCGGCAGGGGAGAGTCCGTCCCAGTCGGCCACGCCGGGAACGGGGCAGATACCCAGATCGACGGCTCCGGACACCGACAGTCAGGAGGGGTCCACTGCCGGGGGGGCCGTCGACTCCGGACGGCCGACAGAGGGGGGACCACTCGCTCGGGGAGACCAGCGCACTCGGACGGACTCGGACCGACAGCCGCCAGCCGAACCGACGCGGTCACCTGTGTCACTCACCCCACGGCGGATCGACCGTTCCGCCCGGGGTACACAGCCGGCGCAGGGTCACACAGGGAGCCAGTCCGCCGAACGACCGGAGTCGTCCGGACAGCCAGCAGCCATCCCTGCCGGACCGCACGTAGGCCGGCCTCGGTTACAGCCGCGTCGGATCGTCTCCCGGACGATCGCTCCGGAAGAGAGCGAAGGGAGGCCGTTCGAGGAGGGGAGTGTTCGGGCAGCAGCGCCGGCAGGAGAAACCGACGACTCTCCTTCGACTCCCAGGCTGTCGACCCGCCTCCCGGTCGCAGTGCCGGCCGATTCCGACGGGGAAACATTGATGACAGTCGCTGAGAGTGATGGTACTGTTCCGACAGCGGAACACACGAAGATGCCACCACTGACCCTGGAAGCGACCGGAACGACAGGGACTAGCGGGACCGAACGGCGCGAACCCACGACCAGTTCAGCGCCCGAACGCGAGCGAAGCGAGGACTCGTCCGCTCCCGAACCCACACAGCGAGACAGCGCCGGCGACGCCGGAAGCGAGTTCAGCCCGGCCCCACGGACCTCGGCATCCCGGTCGACGACGCCACAGGACAGAAGCCGGGAGCAGCCGGGTGAGCGTCCACCGGAAGGACGCGAGACGGCGCAGTTGTACCCCGATCTGACGGTCAAGACGCTCGCACCGACGGTCGACGTGACACACCGCGAACAGCGCCGGGATATCACACATAGATCCGAACCCGACCGACAGTCAGCGGGGGCGACACGGGGCGGCCTGGACGAACTCGTCTCGGGCGATGGGCCGGAGCGAAGCAAGTACCCATCCGACGTGGATCGGATCGTCGAAAAGTTGTACCGGGAGATCGAACGCAAATCGCGGATCGAGCGGGAGCGACGGGGGCTGTAGATGTCCGGGAACGGCGGCTCGCTGGAACGGGCGGAGATCGAGATCCTCAACGGGAAACACGAGGGCGAGATCATCGAATGCAAATTCAACCCCCCGGAGTACTCCACGGAGAAACAGGTCAACTACGGCGAGTTACAGGCCACCGGGTCGGGGGCCTCCGTCCAGCAGTTCATCGACGGACAGGCGCGGCGGCTCTCGATGGAGCTGTTTTTCGATACCTCCGAAGCGCAGGAAGACGTTCGCGACGAGTACGTCGACAAGTTCGATATCCTGGTCGACGTCGATCCGGAACTGCACGCCCCGCCGATCTGTCAGTTTGTCTGGGGGGAGGGGCTCATGTTCACGGCACTCGTCGAGAGCATCGACAAGACGTTCACGAGGTTTCTCCGGTCCGGCGTCCCCGTCCGCGCCCGCGTGAACGTCACTTTCACCGAGTACAAGACCTCCGAGTACCACCAGTCCGAGATCTCCCCGGAGTCGTCGGACATCACGAAAGCCTGGACCGTCACGGAGGGTGATACGCTCTGGCTGATCGCCTCGAAGGAGTACGGGGATCCGGCCCACTGGCGGACGATAGCCGAGGCGAACGATATTCAGAACCCGCGAGTGCTGGAGAACGGGGACGAACTCGAACTCCCGCCGCTGTGATCGCCATGCACGGACCAACACCCCTCGCTTGGATCGGCACGACGAGCAAAACTACCAATCATGTCCGGTGAGTACAGCGCCGTCTACTCGCCCCGGTTCGAACTGACGGTTGGTGGGACGACCTACCAGGAGGTTGGCGGACTCATCAAGGATCTCCTCGTGGAGACGACGGTCGACGGGGCGGATCTCTGTTCGTTCACGCTCAACCACCCCTTTTACCCGGAACAGGAGGATTTCGCGGATCTGAACTGGGGGGAGATCGAACCGGGCGCGGAGCTCGAACTCTCGATCGGGTGGGGTGGTGAGGGGGGGATCGAGCCACTGTTCGTCGGGAGTAGCAACTCGATCAAAGTCGAGTTCGATCCGGGCGGCGGTCCGTCGGTGTCGGTGGCCGGCTACGGGCCACTGCACGGGATGATGCAGGGCGTCGTCGAGCGGTCGTGGTCGGACGCGACGGTCGTCGACGTCGCCGAGGAAGTCCTCGGGGAGTACTTCTCGACTGTCGAAGTCGACGGTTCGGGCAGCCAGCGCAACCGGATCATCCAGCACGGCCAGAACGACTACCGGTTCGTGCGCGGCCTCGCGGCGGAGTACGGCTTCGAGTTCTACGCCGAGCGTGACACGGCCTACTTCACGCCGCGGTCGTCGATCGGTAGCGAGGATCCGGCGGTGACACTCGCGTACGGCAACACCCTCGACCGGTTCTCGGCGGAGGTGACGACCGCGGATCAGGTCGAGACGGTGGAGGTCCGGTACTGGGATATGAACAAGAAAAAAGAGATCGTCGGCGAGGCATCCCAGGACACCGGCGAGGGGAAGGAGGTGTTCCGGATCGCCTGTGACTCGAAACAGGAGGCGGACACCATCGCGGCGGGCAAACTCTCGAAGCTGTCGATGTCCCGTGCGACAGGCCAGGGCGAGACGGACGGCATCCCGGAACTCGCGGCGGGATCGGTCGTCCGCCTCGAGGACCTCGGCGACCGGTTCACCAGTAACTATTATGTGTCACGGGTAGCACATCGCATGGGAGGGTCGGGCTATCGAACATCGTTCGACGTAACGGAGCTACCAGAATGAGTCAGCCACACCACACGGAAGCGGAGACAGACACGAAGATCGCAGGCGTTCGGGTCGCGGTCGTCCGCGACAACGAAGATCCCAAGGACATCGGGCGGGTCAAACTGGAGTACCCCTGGCGGGACGCGGACGACGAGAGCCACTGGGCCCGGATCGCCACGGAGATGACCGGCGACGACTACGGCACGTACTACCTGCCGGAGGTCGGAGACGAGGTCCTCGTCAGTTTCGAGAACGGTGACATCCACAAACCCATCGTCATCGGCTCGCTCTGGAACGGCAAGAAGAAGCCGCCGGAGGACAACGGCGACGGCAACAACGACATCCGGACGATAACCACGCGAAAGGGGCACAAAATCGAGTTCGACGACAACAAACAGGACGGTGCCGTCCGGATCGAGACCGATGCCGGCCACGAGGTTGTGCTCAACGACAAGTCCGGCTCGGAGTCGATCAGTATCACGGACAAGTCGGACAACAGCATCGAGATGGATTCGGTCAGCAACGAGATCTCCATCTCGGCGGGCCAGTCGATCAGCATGGAGGCGCCGACGATCGAACTCGCAGCCGACGGCGAGGTGAAAATCGAGAGCGACGGGAAAGTCGAGATGTCCGGGAAGGGACAGGCGTCGGTCTCCAGCAAGGGCCAGCTCAGCCTGGAGAGCAACGGGCTCATGGGGATCAACGCGACGGGTCCGTTGACGATCGAAGGCGCGATCATCCAACTGAACTAGCCATGTTACCAGCAGCACGACTCGGCGACATGACAGCACACGGAACACCACTCGGGCCGGGCCCCGGCAGTGCAAACGTCCTCATCGAGGGGAAACCGGCCTGGCGTGTCGGGATGGACACACACGCCTGCCCGCTCGTGTCGGGTGTCGTCCCGCACGGCGGGGGGGCTGTCCCGGTCGGGAGTACGACCGTGCTGATAAACAACGCACCGGCCGTTCGGATGACCGACACGATCGTCGAGGCGACGGCTCCGAACACGATCGCACAGGGGGCGACGACGGTTTTTATCGGGTGAACAATGAGTCGGGACTTCCTCGGAACAGGCTGGAGCTACCCCGTCCGGACCGACCACCAGGGCAACATCAAGATGGAAGATGGTATCGACAACGTCGAACGGTCGGTCCGGATCATTCTCGGCACAGCCAAAGGCGAGCGTGTCATGCGCCCGGAGTTCGGCTGTGAGATCCACGACCAGGTGTTCTCGTCGCTCTCGCCGGCGACGCTGAACCGGATCGAGGAGAGTGTCCGGTCGGCGCTGGTCCGGTGGGAGCCACGGATCGACGTCGAGAGCGTCAGTGCCGCGCCCGACTCGTCGAACCCGAACAAGGTCCTGATCGACATCGAGTACTGGATCGAGAGCACCAACAGCCGGTCGAACATGGTGTATCCGTTCTACGTCCAGGAGGCCGACGCATGACAGAGAGCCCGACAATCGACGACCGAAGCCGCGAGGAGTTACTCGAGACACTCCGGAAACGTGCCACGAACTACACCGAGGAGTGGGATCCACACACGGAGGATGCAGGCACGACGCTTCTGTACCTCTTTACCCGGTTCGGGACGGATATCATCAACCGACTGAACGACGTGCCACACAAACACCGGGTCGCGTTTCTGAACGCCCTCGATTTCGACCGCCGCCCACCGCAGTCCGCACGGGTCCCGCTAACCTTTCGGACAACGTCCGATATCGACACGAACGTCGTCGTCTCCGGCGGGACGCAGGTGACCGCCGAAACGGACGACGGGGAGACGGTCATCTTCGAGATTCCACAGGACGACGGCTTCGAGGCGACGCCGGCAACGCTGGAACAGGTGTACACGGTCGATCCGGGCGACAACGCGATCTACCGACACGACGGGATCCTCGACGGAGCGGCGAGGGTACGGCTGTTCTCCGGTGACGATCTCCAGAACCACGAGTTCTATCTCGGGCACGAGGATCTGTTGAACCTCGAAGGCGGGTCGACGGTCACGCTCACGATGGGGACAGCGTCCGAGGAGATACTCGACGAGCGTGTAGAATGGGAGTACTTCGGCGAGAACGAGGCGGGTGATCCGGGATGGCATCCGCTCCCCCGGGAGACGCCGGACGTGATCGACGACCCGTTCGACGACGAGACGGCGCTGGCGGAGAAGATGCAACGGGTCTCCGAGCGGATCCAGCTGCTCGGCGAGGATGCCACTGACGCGGGCGGCGAGAACCTGTACGAACCGACCTTCCGGCTCCCGGGGCCGACCGCCGGGGCGACGGTCGCGGGCACCGAGAGCCGCTGGATCCGGGGGACGGTCCCCGGCGACCGGCCGTCGGATTTCGAGATCGAGATCGACTCGGTCCGCCTGGACATCGAAAGCGGGGCAGTGGGAGCCGAGAAGCGCAGACCGACGATGGTGCTCTCGAACGACGTGCCGCTCTCGGTCGGCGACGGGGAGTTCTACCCGTTCGGCCGGATGCCACAGCCACCGACGACGCTGTATCTCGCATCTGAGGAGGCGTTCACGAAGCGGGGTGGCGCGGTCACTGTCCAGTTCGTCGCACCCGAAACGGAGCAGGGAGACGAGACGGACGCAGCCGACGAGGAGGGGACGCGGATGACGGCGAACCTCGGTGGGCCGCTCGCTGGCGATCCCGAGATATCCTGGGAGTACTGGAACGGGAACGGGTGGACACAGCTCGGGCTCGAAGCAGACGAAACCGACCGTCTCCGAACCGACGGCGCGGTCGCGTTTTCCGTCCCCGACGATTTCGAATCGACCACCGTCTCCGGCCACGACGACTACTGGATCCGGGCACGACTGGTCGGGGGCAACTACGGGCAGCCACAGTACAACGTGACAGACGAGGGTGCGAGGGGCGAACTCATCCAGAGTCCCGATCCGCCCGTGTTCAGTGATATCACCGTCAGCTACGGACAGCGCGGCGCCGGGTTCGAACACGTCCACACGCACAACAACGAATCGTATCAGGCAGCACTCTCGCCGGAAGACGAACGGCTCACGGGCGACCACGAGGAGCCACTCGCGCCGTTTGCCGGGCTCCCCGACGAGACACAGACGCTGTATCTCGGGTTCGACGCGCCACTCCGTGAGGGGCCAATCAACCTCCACATCCCGCTCGCGGACAAGGCCTACCCGCGGGGGTTCGAGCCGACGATCCGGTGGGAGTACTGCACGAACCCGGCGGGCTGGAACTGGGAGAAACTCGACGTCTACGACGGGACGGAGGGGTTGACCGAACGGGGGATCGTCAGCGTAAACTTCCCGGCGGAGACGACCGCCTTCGAGCTGTTCGGCACCAACCAGCACTGGGTCCGGGCCCGGATCACCAGGGAGGAGTTCGTCACGGAGCCGGCCACTCACACAGTCCCGGGCGACGGGGGTGGTGCCGTCGAGGACGGGTCGGCAGCGCCACCGGCAGACGGGGAAGTGCCGTCGCCACCCACGGTCGAGGGAATCCATCCGAACACCCAGTGGGCCTACAACGAGCGGACAGTCGAGGAGACACTCGGTGGCAGCGACGGCTCGCCACACCAGGAGTTTCGCTGTGGCAACGTCCCGATCACCGAGGCGGCGGTCTGGGTGGACGAGGCGGGGTCGCTCTCCGGAAGCGAGCAGGCGGAACTCGTCGAGAACCGCCCGGAGGAGGTGCGAAGGGAGGAGACAGCCAGCGGCGAGCGGTTCTGGGTCCAGTGGACCGAAGTCGACGACTTCCTCGACTCGGATGGCAGCCAGCGACAGTACCGGCTCGACAGGACAAACGGGACGATCACCTTCGGCGACGGGCAGGAGGGGGCCATCCCCCCGACTGGCGACGGGAGTATCCGGGCGGTCTACCAGACCGGCGGCGGCAGTGCGGGTAACGTCGACGCGGAGTCGGTCACCGACCTCCGGAGTTCGATCTCACGGATCGATGCGGTAACGAACCTGCGGCCCAGCGACGGCGGGACGGACACCGAGTCACTCGACCAGGCGGTCGAGCGGGCCCCGAAACAGATCAAGAACCGCGGCCGCGCCGTCACGGCCGAGGACTTCGAGCAGATCGCGACGGAAGCCTCACGACAGCTGGCGAAAGTCAGATGTGAACCCGAGATGGACGGGACGGGTGACCGGACACCGGGGTGGGTGACGCTGCTCGTCATCCCCCGGGAGCGACGCGACAGACCGACGCCCTCGCTCGAACTCAGACAGCGCGTCAAAACGGCCGTCAGCGAGCGGGCACCCGCAACCCTCGTCGGATACGACGAGAAACGGATCGTCGTCAGGGGGCCGGATTACGCGGCGGTGTCCGTCGAGACGACCGTCGACACGGAGGGCGTCGAGAGTGTCACGAACCTGAAAAACGAGATCGAAGAGACGCTCGCGGCGTTTTTCCACCCGCTCACCGGCGGCCGCGACGGCGACGGCTGGACCTTTGGCAGCGCTCCCCGGTTGTCACAGCTCACGACGCTCATCGAGTCCACGGAGGGCGTCGACCGCGTCCAGGATATCGCGATGACAATCGAAACGACGGCGGCGGAGAAGATCATCCGGGATCCCGGCAAGACGCCGGTGCTCTCACAGGACGAGATGATCTCGAGTGGCACACACGACGTGAGCGTAATCATGCGGGGGAAACGATGAGACGCGAACGGGAGCGGACGAGGACCGCCACGAACACGGACCACGGCCGGCCGGGAGCGGTCGGAGACTGGCTACGCAGGGGGGAGACGGCGTGACAATCGACGTTCCGGAACTCGACGACAAGACCTTCGAGGAACTGCTCGAGGAGGCGAAAAGACGGTTGCCGGCATACGAGGACGACTGGACGGATTACAACCCGTCAGATCCTGGCATCGCCATCCTGGAGCTTTTCGCGTACCTGACGGACACACACGCCTACCAGCTCGACACAGTCACAGACAGGCACCGCCGGAAGTACCTGCAACTGGTCGGCGAGAGCCCCGAGCCACCGACAGCCGCCTCGATCCAGCTCTCGGTCGACGCCCCGGACCGCGACGGCAAGACCGAGATCCCGGCCGGAACGAAACTGACCGTCGTCGACAGCTCGGAGACGGAGAAAATATTCGAGACGGTGGACGACGTCGCCGTCGTCGACGCCGAACTCGCGAAAGTCGTCACAGAACACGGCGGTGGGCGGACGGACCACACGCAGGCGAACAGACAGGAGGGTATGTTCTACCGGGCGTTCGGTGCCGGAGCCCAACCGTCAAACGCCCTCTATCTCGGCTTCGACGGGGATCCGTTCCGGAGTATCGACAGCCTCCCGCTCACCATCGAGTTCCACGACGAGGGTCTCCCGGAACCGGCCACACACGGCGACGAGGCGCCGAGGTTCTACCCCTCGGTCGACGTCAGCTGGGAGTACTGCACGGACTACGAGAACCCGCGCCAGACCGACGCCTGGCGCCCGCTCTCCGTGCGCCGTGACGGGACCTACGCCTTCTACCGGAGCGGGCGTGTCACGCTGGGCCGGCCGGACGGCTGGACGCCCGAGGAGTGGCAGACGGCCGAGCACGGTGTCGTCGGCCAGGATCCCGGCCTCGTCTGGCTCCGGTGTCGGATCCGGGAGGGTGGGTACGAGATCCCGCCCCAGCTCGACGGTGTCAAGCTGAACGTCGTCGAGGCCAGACACCAGTCGACCGTACAGAACGAACAGCTCGCGAGAGCGGGTTCGAGACGGGATCCATCGCGGCTGTCCGACCAGAGCTACGAGTTCCGACACCGCCCGGTCCTCGACGCCGACATCACGGTCGACGGTGACCCCTGGGAAGAGGTTGCGGACTTCGACGCGTCCGGCCCGACGGACAGACATTACGTCCTCGACAGGGGGGCAGGCCAGCTCCGGTTCGGTGACGGCGTCGCGGGGAAGATGCCGGGCCCGGACGCGACTGTCGTCGCCGAGGAGTACGCGTTCGGTGGCGGCCGGGAGGGGAACGTCCCGGCGTCCTCGACCTGGCGCTTTCTCGAGATGGACAGATCGGTGGGGACGGAGCTCACGTTGGGGGAGCTATCGGTGAGAGCCGAAGACGCCGGCGCCGGGGGAACCGACGGGGAGTCACTCGAGGAGGCGTTCAAGCGGACGAAAGGGGAGTTCCGGACGCCGTACCGGGCGGTGACCGTCGACGACTACCGGTACGTTGCGACACACACGCCGGGGCTCCGGTTCGGCCGGGCGACGGTGCTCGTCGACGAACGCACGGACCTCGAAATCGAAACCGAACCCGTCGAGGTGACCGTCGTCGTCGTCCCGTACGCACCGATCAGCCAGTCCCGTCCGGAGCCGTCGGCGGGCTTTCTCGACGCGGTGAAACGGCACCTCGACAAGTACAGACTCCTGACGGACCGGGTAACAGTCGACCCGCCGGAGTACGTCGAGTTATCCTTCGACATCGAGTTACAGACCGCCGAGTGGCTCCCGGAGTCGACGGTCAACCAGCGCATCGAGTCCACAATCGAGGAGTACATCAACCCCGTCCACGGCTTCGAGGGTGACGGGTGGCCGTTCGGCCGCCCTCTCTACAGCGAGGACGTCGCCGGACTGCTCGAAACGATCAGTTTCGTCAGCCACGTCCGCGACCTCTCGATCCATGCCCAGGGGGACGCGCGTGTCGACGGTGACGGGAACGTGTTGATCGACGACTCGGCACTGTTCGCACTGGATAGCGTCGAGACTGACGTCAGGACGGTAACGACCGACCGGAACGGAGCGTGACAGCCGTGCAACGAACATACCTCTCGACGGCCGACGCCGCGGAGTGGCGGCGATGGAACGGGCGGAACATCGAGGTGAAAAACGACGCGCTCGGTCTGGCGACCGAACCCTCCATCGACTACACGAACCTGCGTGTCGAAGCCGCCGACATCTCGGTCGACGTCGACGGGAACGTCCTGGTGCTCGACGCGTCCGGGGACGTCCAGTGGCACGACGGCGAACACGGGCTCCAGGAGACGGTCTGGTCGAACGGGGACGGAGCGCGGATCGGGGAGCCACAGGCGCTGTGTGTCACGGGTGATCGGCTCTACATCGCGGACGGGGAGACGGGCCGTCTCGTCCTCGTCTCGCGTCGATCCGGCGAGGTCGTCGGACAGATCGACGCACGGCTGGACGACCCGATCGATGTCATCCGGAGCGACCGTCGGATCTACATCCTCGATGCCGGCACCGACGAGCGGGCCGGCCGGGTTCTCACGTTGGGGCGCCACGGGCGGGTCGAGACGGTGATCCACGGGCTCGCGTCGCCGACCGACCTGACCGCCGACAGCGAGCATCTGTACGTCGTCGAACAGTCAGACGGGACCCCGGTGATCAGGGCCCACGACGTCGGCCACCTCGAATCGCCGAGCATCATCCCCTCCAGCCGGACGATCGACGGATTGGTCGTCGCCGGGACGGACGACCCGGTCGCCCCGATCCAGATCGAGGTGCTGACCGACCAGGAACTCGTTCTCGTCGGCCGCCGGCAGGACACCGACGAAACCGCACTGTACCACTACAGCTTCGGGGGGGACGAGCGGACCTTGACCCGGCGGGACGATTTCGCTCTCTCCTGTTCGAAACTGCTGACCGGCCCGAGAGACCAGGCGCGGCGGTATCCGAAATACTACGCCATCGCCGGGGAGCAAAACCACGTGTACATCATCGACGAACGGCAGACGAACAGGCGGAATCCGGCCGACGGACGGTACAGCGCGCAGGCGTACCGGCGGTTCGACTCCGGCGCGGTCGATACGGGGTGGGGCCGGCTGACGCTGGATCTCGATGAGTTCCCGGCAAACACGCAGGTCGTGACGAGCTACTACGCGGGAAACGATCCGGCTGCGAGCGGGACCGTCGGGGACCTCCCGGGGGTTCCCAACGGGGATGCCGAGGCCCTGCGGGAGGCCGGAGTCCACGGCTTCTGGGATCTGCTCGAACACGACTCGGCAGCGCTGGCGACGGTCGTCAGCGACGAGACCACAGCACGCGTCGAGGAGTGGAAGCGGACAGCAATCGACCGCATCGACGACGAGCACTGGACCGTAACCGACTCCGCGAACCAGCAGGACATCCTGCTCGAGAACGTCGACGGGCAGTATCTCCACGTGAAGATCGAACTCATCGGCGGGGTCAACTCCTCGCCCGCGATCGGTTCGTTCCGTGCGTACTGTCCGGACGGGAGCTACCTCGAGTATCTGCCGGAACATTTCCAGCGCACGGAACGCAGCGGGCAGTTCCTGGCACGGTATCTCTCTATTTTCGAGAGCGAGTTCGCCGACATCGCGGAGGACATCGATCGGTTGACCGGCTACTTCGACCCCGAGGGAGTGCCCAACGAGTATCTCTCCTGGCTTAGTGACTGGCTGGCGATCGAACACGACGAGGAGTGGCCGGCGGCGGCGAAACGGGAGTTCCTGACCCGTGCACCGGAGCTTTTCAGACTGCGGGGTACCAGAGAGGGGCTCTCGCGGATACTCCGGCTCTACCTGCGCCACGTGGAGACGCCGGACACGTCGTGGATGGCCACGTGGCAGAAACAGCGGATCGAA
>Ga0207714_1000989_pt1 | contig 19034 bp, 16 predicted proteins | sample PonA232FremontCA_2_FD_187270 | JGI IMG/M metagenome (GOLD analysis project Ga0207714, IMG submission 187270) | Marine sediment microbial community from Fremont, CA, USA - Pond A23 Sediment 2 (SPAdes) | ecosystem: Environmental > Aquatic > Marine > Unclassified | place: USA: Fremont, California...
TGGCTCGCGCCGGGCGGCGGCCGCGAGCAACAGGCGGCCGCCCGGGAGCTGGTCGAGCGGGGCGTCGAGGGCGGGTCGGTCGCCCGCAGCGCCCGCACGCAGGTCCGCAAGCTCGTCGAGCTCGCCCCGCCCGGCGCGCAGTTCGCCTGGGTGTCGCCGCTTCTGGACCGCGAGGCCGCCGACGCCGTCGAGGCCTGGCACGCCCACGGGGTCCCGGTGACGGTGCTGTCGCCGGACGTGCTGCCCGGGAACACGGTCAGCGGCCAGCTCGAGGCGGTCCGCCGGCGGACCGCGCTGGCGCGGTGTCAGGCGGCCGGCGCACAGACGATCGACTGGCGCCGGGGGACGCCGCTGCCGCTGGCTCTCGAGTACGCCTTCGCGGCCGGCGAGCGCCTCGGGGGCCACGGCGGCCAGCCAGGGCACGGAAGGAGCGGGGGACACCGGGAGGTGAATCACTGATGGCGCTTGCCGGCCCGCGGCTGGACCGGCCGTCGGCTGTCGGCGACGAGGGACGCCCCCGGGCGACGAGTCTCACCATCGCCGCCGCAGTGGTGGTCGGGCTGTTCCTGGCTGCCGCGGCGCGGCTGAGCGGGGAGCTGGGGCCGCTCGTCGGCTCGGGCGGGCCCTTCCAGCCGGTCGTCCTCGTGAGCCAGGTCGCGTTGCCGGCCGGGCTCACGGTCACCGGCGTCGCCCTGCTCGGCCGGGAGCGGGTCGCGACCCGCGTGGTCGGCCACCTCGTCTTCCTGTTCGGCGGGAGCCTGCTGGTCGCGCTGGCGGCCGCCGCCGTCGTGGTGCCCGCCGGCCCCCTGCTCGGTGGCTTCCTGCTCGCGTGTCTCGGGGTCGGGCTGACCTGGACGGACACCGCGCGCGCCGACGCCGTCTCGCGGGCGACGGTCCGAGGGGCCGCGTCCTACATCGCGACCCTGTTCGGGCTCGCGGGGCTGCTGCTTCTCGCCTCTCTCCTCGCGACCGGGGTCGCGTTCCTGGAGCGGACCGTCGCCACCTCCGACCCCGGGACGGCGCTCGCCGGATTCGGGGGCGTCCTGGCTGCTCTCGGGCTCTCAACGCTTCTCGCCCTCCGCTGGCTCCCGCTGCTCCAATGGGCCCCGCCGGCGACCCGCCAGAGCGTCTGGCGCGGCCGCTGGTGGGCACGGCGGACGGCCGCCGCCCTCACCGTCCTGGGACTGGCGACGCTCGTCGCGGGCCCCGTCCTGGCGGCGCGGCTGGACCGGGTCGTGGCGACGACGCCCGCGGTCGCCGCCCTCCTCAAGGTGCTTTCCGCCCCCGTCGTGTTGCTGCCGCTGCTGGCGCTGGCCGGGCTCGGGCTCCTGGCTGCCGTGGGCGTCAGAGTGCTGGACGCGGTCGTCGACCGCTCCGGTGCGCCGCTCGACACCGCGCTCGCGGCCGGGACCGCCGGGGGGCTCCTCGCGGTCGTCGTCGCGCCGGTCTTTCTCGGTGCCGGCGGGAGTATCGTCGCGCTGGTCGTCGTCGCTCCCCTGGGCCTGCTCGCCCTCGGGGCGGCCTTCGTCGGCGCGGTCCGGCTCGGCCTGCTGCCGGAACGCGCGGCGGGGCCGGCCCTCGGCGCCGTCGGGCTGCTCGTGGCGGCCGCCGGCGCCGGCCAGGCCGGCCAGTCGGGGGTGATCGTCTTCGGGCTCGCGACCGGAGCGCTCGTGGTCTGGGACGTCTCCGCGTTCGGCCTGGGACTGACCGCCGAGCTCGGCCACCAGCCCGAGACCCGGCGTCTGGAACTCTACCACGGCGCCCTCTCGGTCGGGCTCGGGGTCGTCGCCGTGGGCGCCCTGACGGGGCTGGACTGGCTGGTCCGGACGGTCTCGACCGGGGGGGTGGCCGTCGCGGCGGCCGTCGCCATCCTCGGGGTCGTCGTCCTGACGCTGCCGCTTGCGCGGTAACCCGACAGCGCTCTGCCAGCGGGGCCGGGGCCGCCAGGGAGTGGATTCTTGTCGGTGGGGGTACACGCCTTCGTATGGACGGAACGCCGGACGGGGCCGGGGAGGCGCGGGCGGTCTGCGAGGAGGTCTTCGGGCGCATCGAGTCAGCCGCCGTCGTCGACCGGAGGGTACTGGAGGCGGTGCTCTCGGCCGTCATCGCGAAGGGCCACGTCCTGCTTGAGGACGTCCCTGGCACAGGGAAGACCGTCACGGCACGGGTCCTCGCCGAGGCACTCGGGCTCTCCTTCACACGGGTCCAGTTCACCCCCGACCTGCTGCCCGCAGACGTCACGGGGTCGACGGTCTACGACGAGCACGAAGGGACCTTCGAGTTCTCCGAGGGGCCGGTATTCGCGAACGTCGTCCTGGCCGACGAGATCAACCGTGCCCCGCCGAAGACCCAGGCCGCGCTGCTGGAGGCGATGGAGGAGGGGCAGGTCAGCGTCGACGGCACGACCCACCCGCTTCCCGAGCCCTTCGTGGTCGTCGCGACCCAGAACCCCATCGAGCAGGAGGGGACCTTCAGGCTGCCCGAGGCCCAGCGCGACCGCTTCAGCGTGAAGACGTCGCTGGGCTACCCCGACGTCGACGGCGAGATGGGGCTGCTGGAGCGGCGGGCGAGCCGCCGGACGCTGGCTCCCTCCGTCGAGCCGGTCGTCGGCCCCGGGACCGTGCTGGCGCTGCAGGAACGCGCCGAGGAAGTCCGCGTCGACGGGAAGGTCCGCCGCTACATCGTCGACATCGCGCGGGCCACCCGCGCCGACGCCCGCGCCGAGGTGGGTATCTCGCCCCGGGCCGTCCAGCGGGTCTTCGAGGCCGCCCGCGCCCGGGCCGTGGTCGCGGGGCGGGACTACGTGACGCCTGAGGACGTGAAACGGCTCGCCCGACCGACGATGGCTCACCGGGTGGTGCTCACGACCGAGGCGACCGTCGAGGGCGTCGACCCTGCCGACGTGATCGCGGACGCACTCGACGCGGTCGACGTGCCCGCGGTGTCGCCGGCCGCCGGCGATTCCGACGCCGGCCACCCTTCCGAGCCCGAGACCGAAGACGAGGCGCCGGCGGACGGGTAGCCGGCAGGGGCCGCCACCGACACCGTTTTGCGCGGCGCACCCCTGCGGCCTCCGTGAACATCCGCGGGGTCGTCACCGAGGTCGGCGAGGAGAGGGCAGTCGACACCCAGTACGGCGAACGCGACCTGCTCGAGGTAACGGTCCGGCCCGACCGGGGCCGCGGCGAGCCGACGACGGTGACGCTGTGGGGTGACTGGGCGGAGACCGGCGAGTACCTGGAGGCTGGGATGGAGCTTGCAGTCTACGACGCTCAGGAGCGCGAGTACCGCGGCGAGACGCAGTACACCACCGGCGGGGAGACGCGGGTGGTCGTCGAACCCGACTTCCTGGTGGACGTGACCGACATCCGCTCGTGGGTCCAGTGCCCGCGGATGTACTACCTGAACAAGCTCGGCGGGACGCCGCTGGCCGAGCCGGTCGTGACGGGGACGGTCGTCCACGAGGTCTTCGGCGACCTGCTGCGGGGGCGGGACCTCGAGGAGAGCGTCGACGCGCGGGTCGAGGAGGCAGGGCTGGACCTGGGACTGCTGGGGGCGAGCCGGGAGGCGACCGCGGAGACGGTCCGCCAGCACGCCAGCGCCATCCAGACCTGGCTCCAGCAGGGCCGGCTCGGGGGTGGCGACGAGTGGCGCTCCGAGCAGACGCTGGTCAGCGAGCGCTACGGACTCAAAGGGCGGGCCGACGCCGTCCGCAACGGTGCGCCGGTCGAACTCAAGACCGGGAAGAACACTCGCCGGGACCCCCGCTTCCAGGACAAGGTCCAGGCCGCCTGTTACGCGCTCGTGCTGGAGGAACGCCGCGGCGAGGCGCCCGACACCGGGACGCTCCTCTACACGAAAAACGCCGCCCTGGACGGCGAGGAAGCCGACGGTGGTGACCTCTCGCCGGCCAAGGACTTCTCCATCGGGTCGGGGCTGCTGGAGTTCGTCCTCCGGGAGCGCAACCACCTGGCCGCGATGGAACACGACAGCTCGGTCCCGACGGGCTACGAGGCCGACGCGAAATGCGAGTACTGCTTCGAACAGGACACCTGTATGGCGGTTTCCGGCCGGCTCGACCAGGAATCCAAGGCCGGCCAGGTCGGGACCGCCATCCCCGCCGAGGAGCAGGCGTACTTCGAGGCCTTCTACCGGGCCATCGAACGCGAGCGGGGGGCCGTCCACCGGGAGTACGCCAAGCTCTGGGAGCAAGAGGCGGGCGAGCGGGCCGACGACGACCGGGCGCTCGTCGGGCTGGAGCCGACAGGACGAGCCCAGCTCGAGGGCGGCCGCTGGGAGTTGCGCGCCCGCGGGACCGGTGCCGTCTCGAAGATCCGCGAGGGGGACGTGGTGCTCGCGAGCGACGGCGACCCTATCGGCGGGACCGCAGAGCTCGCCCGCGTCGAGCGGCTCGGTGGTCCGGACGGCGAGGTGGTCGTGACGGCCGACGAGCCCGTCGAACTGCGGCGGCTCGACGTCTACCCCTCGGAACTGGGCGCCGACCGGATGCTGACGGCGCTGCACGACGCGCTTCTGACACAGTCCGCCGAAGGGAAAGACGTCCTCTTCGACCGTCGTGAGCCTGCCTTCTCGGAGCCCGGCGAGACGTTTATCGACAACAACGACGCGCAGGACCGGGCCGTCCGGGCGGCCGTCGGCGCCGAGGACGTCGCCCTCGTGCACGGGCCGCCGGGGACGGGCAAGACCTACACGCTGGCGCGGATGGTCCGCGCGATGGTCGAGCGCGGCGAGCGGGTGCTCCTGTCGGCCTTTACCAACCGCGCGGTCGACAACGCGGTCGAGGCGCTTGAGGAGCAGGGCTTTACCGACATCGTCCGGGTGGGGACCGAGAGCGGCATCCGGGAGGACATGCAGTCCTACCGGCTGCAGACTGCGGGCGACCCCGACGTGTGCGCGAGCCGACTGCAGGAGGCAGGCGTGGTGGCGGCCACCACCGCCTCGTGTGGCTCGCGGGTGATGCGCGAGCAATCGTTCGACGCCGCGGTGGTCGACGAAGCCGGCCAGCTCACCGAGCCCGGGACGCTCGCCGCGACCACGCTGGCCGGCCGGTTCGTCCTCGTCGGCGACCACCACCAGCTTCCGCCGGTGGTGCAAAGCGAGGACGGGGGGAACGGCGAGTACGCCCTCTCGGAGAGCCTGTTCGCGCGGCTGACCGAGCTCCATCCGGAGGCGTCGGTCATGCTCGACCGCCAGTACCGGATGGCCCAGCGGATCCAGGCGTTCGCCTCCCGGGAGTTCTACGAGGGCAAACTCCGGCCGGCGACCGCCGAGGTAGCGGCCCAGCACGTCGGCGACCTCCCTGACGTGGGTGTCGACGACCTGCCTGCCAACCTGCAGGACCGGGTGACATTCGTCGACCCCGACGGACAGGCCGAGGGGAACACGAACCCGGCGGAGGCGGAGGCGGTCGCGGAGACCGTTGCTGCCTACCGCCAGGCCGGCGTCGACCCCTCCGACATCGGCGTGATCGCACCGTATCGGGCGCAGGTGGCCGAGGTCGGCAAGCGCGTCGGCGAGGGGGTAGCGGTCGACACCGTCGACCGGTTCCAGGGCTCCAGCAAGCAGGTGGTCGTCGTCTCCTTCGTCGCCACCGACGGCCTGGAGAGTCCGATCTTCGAGGACTACCGCCGGGTCAACGTCGCGCTCACCAGGGCGAAGAAGGCGCTGGTGCTGGTCGGCGACGCCGACGCGCTTGGGACCGACGACACCTACGCCCGGATGGTCGAGTGGGCGCGCGGGTGACTGCCTGGGGACGGTTTCCCGGTGACATCCCCGGCCCCTTTTGAAGACCCGAACATGCGAGGCAGGACGGAAATGCCGGTCCGGGCCCGATGGCTATTCGCGGCACGCCGCAATCCACTGGCATGGGCACGTCGACCCGTTCGGGTCGACACTCCCCCCGACCCGAACACCTTTTCGCCGACGTGTCGAACACCGGGCATGGTCGAAGTCCCTCTCGGGGAGCGGACGGTGTCGGTGGAGCTGCCGGACTCGACGGTGACGGTCGCCGAGCCGGCGGGCGGCGACCCCATCGACGTGCCCGCAGCCGCCGAGCGCGCGGTCGCGGACCCGCACGGTCCGCGGCTGGCAGAGCGCGTCGACCCCGGCGACGACGTCGCGGTGGTCGTGACGGACGTCACCCGAGCCACGCCCGACGACGTCCTGCTCGAGACGTTGCTCGCCGAACTGGAGCGCGGCGGCGTCGACCGTGCGGCCGTGCAGGTCGTGCTCGGACTCGGGCTTCACCGCCCGATGACCGACGCCGAAATCCGGGAGACGCTGGGCGAACACGCCGACATCGCGGAGAACCACGACCCCGAGCGGACGGTAGTGGTCGGCGAGATAGAGGGTTGCCCCATCGAGATATACGAACCGGTCGCCGCGGCCGACACGGTCGTCTCGACGGGGATGGCCGAGCCCCACCAGTACGCCGGCTTCTCCGGCGGAGCGAAGACGGCTGTCATCGGCGCCGGCGGCGAGTCGGGGATCGGGTACACCCACGGCCCGGAGATGCTCTCGCGGCCGGGCGTCCGCCTTGGACGGATTGACGACAACCCCTTCCGGGACTTTGTCGACCGGGCGGGCGATCTTGTCGGCGTCGACTTCTGTCTCAACGTCACCCACGGGCCGGCGGGGATGCTCGGCGCGAGCGCGGGCAACCCCCGGGCCGTGGTGGCGGATCTGGCCGCCACCGCACAGGACGCGCTGGCCGTCGAGGTCGAGGAGGGCTACGACGCCGTCCTCGCGGGCGTGGGTGCGCCCAAGGACGCCAATCTCTACCAGACGACCCGCGGGGCGACCTACGTCGTCCTCGGGGCACACAACCCGCTGCGGGAGGGCGGCAAGGTAATCACCCCGGCCCGGCTGACCGAGGGCGCTGGCGAGGGGACCGGCGAGCAGCGCTTCTACGAGTGGCTCTCGACGGCCGACTCCGCGGAGGCGCTCTACGAGGAGATGCGGCAGGGCTACGAGCCCGGGTCCCAGCGCGCGTTCGTCGTCGCGCAGGTGCTGCGCGACCACGAGCTGTGGGTCACGAACAGCCAGGCGCCCGGCGTGGTCGAGGACTGTCTGATGCACGCCGCCGACAGCGTCGAGGCTGCCGTCGACCCCGGCAGCGACGTGCTCGTCGTCCCGGACGCGCTGAACACGCTGCTGGTCTGACCAACGGGTCGCCAGCCGGGACTCCGGCTACTCCTCCGCGCGCGTGAACCGTCTCGGCGACCCGCTCGCCGGGCCGGCGGAGGTGGCCGCTCTCGCCCTCGTAGACGTAGCCGTGGACCGCCGTCTCCTCGGGGATCAGGGGGTGCCCCTCCAGCAGTTCGACCTGCCGGGCGCAGGCCACGTCGATGTCGTCGGTCATCCGGACCCACTCCGCGAGGTCGGCGTCGCCGATGTTCAGCTCCGGGAGCCCGGGGTCGAGGTCGACATCCGAGAGGTCGCCGCCGGCCGCCTCGGTCAGGCCGTCGACGACGGCGTCGTCGGGTGCGCTCATGATCCCGCAGTCGGGTGGTTGACGACGACGATCTCGGAGGTGTCGAAAAACTGCGTCGTGAGCGGGGCCGACCGGACCAGGTCGTCGGTCACCCTCCCGCCGGTGTTGCGGAAAGCCTGTGCGTCGCCCAGCTCGATGCCCAGCGCCTCCTCGACGGGGATGCGCTCGTCCATGCAGGCGACGACCAGCAGTTGCTTGTCCGTCGGGATACCCTCGCGTCGCGCCCAGTCGCTTCTGGCGTCGACCACCTCGTCACCGCTGCGGTAGACCTGACCCGCTTCCGGCTCCTCGTGGCTGTGGCCGTGGTGTGGCATGAGTACACGGAGGAGTTCGACGATAAGGGAGTGCCCTCGCGGCGAGATTCCCCCCGTATCTCTGACGCGGTCGGAGCAGGTCACTCCGTCGCCAGTGCGCCCCCGTTTCCGTCCTCGATCTCCTCGAGAACCCGCCGGTGGAACTCCCGGAGGACCTCCGACTCGTCTTCCGCGAGGACGACGTCGGAGGCCATCAGCGTCGCCAGTCCGAACGCCCGTGGAGACGGCGAGTCGACCCGTTCCGTGGTGACGGTCACGTCGCCGGCCTGGACCGCGGCGAGCACCTCCTGGATGCCCGCGAGATTGAGCTTGTCCTCAAGTATCTCGCGGTAGGTCTCCTCGATGACGGCAAAGGACTCCAGTTCCTCGGCGAAGCTCAGCAGCATCTCGGCGTTGACCTGCTGCTGGCTCGCCGACTTCTCGTGACCCTTGTACCGCTTGAGGATCATCAGCGCCCGCGTGGCGTTGATCCGGAAGTACCGCTCCAGCAGGTCCGTCCCCTCGAGGCTGGCACGGAGGTCTCCGCGGACTTCACTGGGCTCGATGTCCTCGAGGACTCCGACCAGGTCGACCTTCCGGTTCAGGGGCATCGACAGGGTAAAGCCGTTGTCGGCGACCGCGACCTGGACGTTGGCGTTGGTCTCCTGGGCGACCCGATAGGCCAGCAGCCGGGAGAAGCCGTCGTTGAACCGCCGGCCGTAGTTGGAGTGGACGTAGTAGCGGCGCTCGTAGGCCTCCCGGTCCAGTTCCTCCTCGACGACCAGTCGGCCGTCCGTGCTCACCCCCTCGGGGCCGAGATACCGGACCTGCTCGTCGAACATCCGAGTAAGCGCGCGGACGCTGTGCTCGTCGAGCGGGAACTCCCGGAGCCACACCCGTACCTCGGACTTGCCTCCGTGCTGGAGGCGGCCGAGCAGTTCGCGCTGGAAACGCAATATCTCGCGGCCGAGGTCATACGAGAGGGGCAGCCGCTCGGAGAACCAGGAGGGGACCGTCGGGCGCGCGCTCGTTGGGTCGACGTACACCTTCGACCCGCGGCGGTACCGGTACTCGTAGCGACTCCCGCCGAGCACGAACACGTCGCCCGCTTCCAGCGTGTCGAGGTACGCCTCGTCCAGTTGCCCGACCCACTCGTCTCCCCCGCGGGTGAACACGTCGCAGGTGAAAGAGTCGGGGATGGTGCCGATGTTGGTCATGTATATCACGCGGGCCATCCGGCCGCGCTTGCCTATCAGCCGCTGCCCAACGTCGTACTCCGGGTAGTGGTGCTCGCCGCGCGGCGGGTCGTTTCTGTCCCGCCAGACTTTCGCGTAGACGTTTTTTTCCTCCATGCCCGGGTAGTCCGCGGTGAGATACCGCATCAGCTGCTCGTAGGCGGCGTCGTCGTACTCGCGGTAGGGGTAGGCCCGCCGGAGGGTCTCCCTGACCTCGGCCTCGGGCCGTGGCCCGTTGATCGCCATGCCGTAGACCTGCTGGGCGGCGACGTCCTGGGCGTTCTCCGGGATGAAGACGCGGTCGACGAACCCTTCCTCGGCCTTCTGGAGCATGACTGCACACTCGACGAGCTCGTCCCGGTCGAGCGCGACGACCCGGCCGGTGACCGTCTCGCCGAGCTGGTGGCCCGCCCGACCCACCCGCTGGAGCAGAGCGGCGACGGACTTGGGCGAGCCGACCTGGACGACCAGGTCCAGGTGGGGCATGTCGACTCCCAGTTCGAGGGAGGTGGAGGTCGTCACCACGTCCAGGTCGCCCCCTTTGAGCTGCTCTTCGACCGCCTGTCGGCGGTCCTTCGAGAGGCTGCCGTGGTGGCAGGCGGAGTTGCCCTCGTCGTAGTCCGAGTACCGCTCGCGGAGGTTGTGGAGCACTCGCTCGGCGCCCGAGCGGGTGTTGGTGAAGACGAGCGTCTGGGTGTGTTCGGCGACCAGGTCGTTCAGGTGGTCGTAGAAGCGGCCGTTCACCACCTCCCCGGGCGTGTCGATGAGGTCGTCGGTCGGACAGGTGAGCTCGATGTCGAACTCCCGGACGAAACGGGTGTCGACCACCTTGCACTCCCGTGGCGGCCCGCCGGGCTCCTCGCGCCCGACGAGAAACTCCGCCACGGTGTCCAGCGGTTCGACCGTCGCCGAGCAGCCGACCCGGGTCGGCGAGCCCTCACAGAGGTGTTCGAGTCGCTCCAGCGAGACCGCCAGGTGGGTGCCCCGCTTGTTCTCCGCGAGGCTGTGGATCTCGTCGACGATGACGTACTCGACAGTCTCGAGTTTCTGCTTGAACTTCGGGGAGTTCAGCAGGATGGCGAGCGTCTCGGGGGTGGTATTGAGGATGTGGGGGGTCGTCTCCAGCATCGCCTGGCGGTCGCTGCTGCTGGTGTCGCCGTGGCGGATCGCGTGGCGGATCTCGACATCCTCGCCGCGCTCCTCGAGTTTCCCGGTAATGCCCTCCAGGGGGACCTCCAGGTTCCGGTGGATGTCGTTCGCCAGCGACTTCAGCGGCGAGACGTACAGGCAGTAGACGCTGTTTTCCAGCCCCTCCGCGCGGTCGCGGGCGAACAGTTCGTTGATGATCCCACAGAAGCTCGCGAGCGTCTTCCCGCTGCCCGTCGGCGCGCAGACGAGCGCGTTCTCCCCTTCGTGGATCAGCGGGATGGCATCCTTCTGTGGAGGAGTGAAGAAGCCGCCGTTGCCGGGGACGTACGCGCCGAACTGCTCGACCCACCACTCCCGGACGACCGGGTCGAGCAGGTCGAGCACGTCGGCGTCGTCGACCGCGACGGACCCGGGGTCGAAGTCCACGTCCTGCTCGGCGAGCAGCTCGCGTCCTCGCATCTACTCTCTCCCTGGGGCTGGGCAGGCTTGTGCGTTTGGCCCCTGGCGGGGCGAAGGGCACCGAGTTCCGGAGGGTACGTGGAACCGGTGGCTATTTTCGCTCCCGCCACGTACCGCGGAGTATGCAGGTCCGGGACTGGCAGGACATCATGGAGGAGGTCGTCGACAGCGGCGCGGACCCCGAGGGGTGGCGCGCCGTCGGCGGCGACCGCTCGAGCGGGATCGGCGAAGACCTCTACATCGGGCATCCGGACACCGGCGTCTTCCAGGTGAAGACGTACGCGCGCAACCCCTTCGAGGTCCAGGGCGTCGGCGCCCGGGTCGCCCGCCGGATCGACGACGAGCTCGCGCCGCTGTTCCCCGAGCGCGGGGAGGCACCCGGCCACTTCGGCGTCCAGGAGCCCGTCGACGAGGAGGAAGCAGAGGACGTGGCGACGAAGCTAGAGACGGTCGTCGAGACCCACGCCGAGGCACCCACCTCCCCGGAGGCGCTGTTCGACGACGTCATGGACGCGATGGACAGCCCGGCCTACGGCCCGATGGAGTTCGAGAACCACGACCGGCCGGAGGCGATGGACGACCTCACCGACACCTTCGAGGAGGCCGAACAGTTGCTCGAGGCGGAGTTTGAGGACGTGGTCGACAACGAGGTCGACCGGGGGTTCTACTGACCGCATGCCATCCGCCACGCCCGTCGAGGAGCTCGTCCGCGAGTACTACGATGCGCTCCGGGCCGGTGACCCCCTCTATCCGTACTTCCGGGAGTCGCCCGCGACCGTCAAGTACGGGCTCTCGGAGACGCTGCGCGGCTACGAGGCCGTCTCCGCGGGGTTGCGCGAACAGACGCGGACGACCACCGAGTGGACCGTCGACTCCCGGCACCTGACCACCGGGACCCGCGACGGTCCGGAGGAGCTGGTCGGCGACGGGCCCGGAGGCGACGGTGTGGGCTGTGGGTGGTTCGCCGACGACGTCCTGATGGCCTGGACGGACATCGACCGGCAGACCAGATACGAGTTCGAGACCCGCTGGAGCGGGACCGTCGTCGACGGCGAGTTCGCCGCCATGCACGTCAGCACGGCGGAGGCGCTGTGATGGTCGGCCCGGTGGACAACACCGAGCGTGTCGCCTTCCTCCGGAAGCTGAAGGTCGGGTTCGCCCTGCTGGTCGGACTCTCCGCCGGCCTGATGGGGCTCCAGACCGGCGCGGGGCCGGTCGTGCTCGCCGGCACCTTCGGGGCCGGGAGCCTCGTGGGGGCGTTTCTCGCCTGGCTCGCACTCCCGAACGGGGACGACCTCAACACCCGCAGCGGGCGGGGACCGCGGCGGCGGTAGCCGGCGCGAGCTGTCGGGACCGGCCGGATCCCGGGCTCCCACATCCCGGCCCGAGGGACTCACCCGGGGTCGACGCCGAACGGGTCGGTCTCGCGCCAGTCCCAGCCGGGCACTCGCGTCTGGACGCCGGCCGCCAGCGCCGCGTCGAGGTCGTCGCCGCCGGCCACAGCACTGTCCGACCGGACGTCCGCGTAGTGGAAGGTTGCCTCGGCGAGCAGCCGGAGCGGCTGCCGGCCGGCGAGCATCGCCGCCAGCTCCCGGCCGAGCAACTCGTCGACGACGAAGCCCGGGTAGTCGCCGGTCACGTCCAGTTCGCGCAACAGGGCCGCGAGGGCGGCGACGTTCACTGCCAGAGCCCCGTCGGCGAACACCTCGTCGAGGGCCCGCTCGTACTGCCGCTCGGTCACCTCGTCCACGTCGACGCCGAAGGCGCCACCGAGGTCGTCGCGGACGTCGTTGGCGAGGGCGACGACCTGCGGGCCGCGTTCGCGCAGCCGCTCGCGCTCGCGGACGACCGCGTCCGGAGAGAGTTCCATGCCATCTTTCCCGGTGGCGGCGGCTTAATTCCGCCGCCAGGGTGGCTCGGCCGGCGGGGCTGTTCGGTGACCGTCCGCCCGCTCCGCGGCGCCACCGTATTGCGAAGTCTTTTATAATAGGGGCCGAATAGGCGGATACAGACAGTTTTCCGGGCCGTTCGCGGTCCCCGGAGGAGACCCCATCGGGGGGAAGACGCACCTACAATGACGCCTACTGCCACGTCCTGCCACCCGTCCACCCCGCGCCGTCTTGCCGGGTGTGGCGTACTGTTCACCGACACATGAGTACGGTAGACAAACGACTCGAGGAGATGCGAAGCGAGGTCGAACAGGAAGTCCCCGGCGACATCACCATCACGGAGGTGACATACGAGGGGCCGGAACTCGTCATCTACACCCGCGACCCAAAGAAGTTCGCCCAGGACGGCGACCTGGTCCGGCGGCTCGCCTCCAAGCTGCGAAAGCGGATCACGGTCCGGCCGGACCCCTCCTCGCTGGCGCCGCCGGAGAGTGCCCGCGAGGAGATCAAGCGGATCATCCCCGAAGAGGCGGGCGTCGCGGACCTTGACTTCCACGCCGACACCGGCGAGGTCGTCATCGAGGCCGAGAAACCCGGCATGGTCATCGGCCGCCACGGCTCCACGCTTCGGGAGATCACCCAGCAGGTCGGGTGGACGCCGGAGGTTGTCCGGACCCCGCCCATCGAGTCGTCGACGGTCTCGAACGTCCGGAACTTCCTCAAACAGGAACGCGACGAGCGCCGGGACATCCTCGAACGGATCGGCCGCCAGATCCACCGCGAGGAGATGTCCGACGACGAGTGGGTCAGGATCACCACTCTGGGCTGCTGTCGGGAGGTCGGCCGCGCCGCCTTCATCCTCTCGACACCCGAGACCCGCATCCTCATCGACTGCGGGGACAAGCCCGGCGCGCCCGACGACGTCCCCTACCTGCAGGTGCCCGAGGCCCTGGGTGCGGGCGCGAGCACGCTCGACGCCGTCGTCCTCACACACGCCCACCTCGACCACTCCGCGCTCATCCCTCTCCTGTTCAAGTACGGCTACGACGGGCCGATCTACACCACCGAACCCACGCGGGACCTGATGGGCCTGCTGCAGCTTGACTATCTGGACGTCGCCGCCAAGGAGGGACGAGCCCCGCCCTACGAGTCCGAGATGGTCCGTGAGGCGATCAAACACACCGTCCCGCTGGAGTACGGCGACGTCACCGACATCGCGCCGGACATCAAGCTCACGCTGCACAACGCCGGCCACATTCTCGGGTCCTCTATCTGTCACTTCCACGTCGGCGACGGGCTCTACAACGTCGCCTTCTCGGGAGACATCCACTACGAGGACACCCGCCTGTTCAATGGCGCGGTCAACGAGTTCCCCCGCGTGGAGACGCTCGTGCTCGAATCTACCTACGGCGGGCGCAACGACTACCAGACCGACCAGGAGGACTCCGAGCGCAAGCTCAAACACATCATCCGCAACACCATCGAGCGCGACGGGAAGGTGCTCATCCCCGCGTTCGCGGTCGGGCGCTCCCAGGAGATCATGCTCGTCCTCGAGGAGGCGATGCGTGAGGGGGAGATCCCGACCGTCCCGGTCCACCTCGACGGGATGATCTGGGAGGCGACGGCGATCCACTCCACCTATCCGGAGTACCTCCGGGACGACCTCCGCGACCGCATTTTCCACGACGACGAGAATCCTTTCCTGGCCGAGCAGTTCAACCACATCGACGAGGGGGAAGACGAGCGACGGGACGTCGCAGACGGGGGGGCCAGCATCGTCCTCTCCACCTCCGGGATGGTCGAGGGCGGCCCGATCATGTCCTGGCTCGAACACCTCGGGAAGGACAGCGACTCCACGCTCACCTTCGTCGGCTACCAGGCCCAGGGGACGCTCGGCCGGGCGATCCAGAGCGGCCGCGAGGAGATCCCCTTCGGCAACGACCGGACGGGCCGGAGCAAGACCCTGACCCTGCGGATGGACGTCGAGACCGTCGACGGCTTCTCCGGGCACGCCGACCGCCAGGGCCTGGAGAACTTCGTCCGGACGATGAACCCCCGCCCGGAGAAGGTGCTCTGTGTCCACGGCGACGAATCGAGTACCCAGGACCTCTCCTCGGCGCTGTACCACGACTACAACATGCGCACCTTCGCGCCCAAAAACCTGGAGACGTTTCGGTTTCTCTAAGACTACTTTTTACTGCGTCGGGTGCGCTCCCTCCGGTCGCGCACCGCTCCTTGTAAAAACATAGTGAAAAACGACCTCCGAACTCGGTCGCTTCGCTCCCTCGTCCGGAGTGAACCGCGCGCCAGCGGCGCGCGGATGCTGACTTTCCCCGCCGCCCTACGCTGGTAGCTACTCTTCGGTCACCTGCCGTTTCAGCCCGAGCATGTCGCTCTGGGTCCACGTCTCCGCGAGCAGGCCGTCCTCGAAGCGGTTGATCTCGACCGCCGGCAACTGGACTTCCCGGCCGGTCGGCTCCTCGCCGAACAGGGACCCCTCGTGTGTCCCGGTGATCGTCCAGCGGGCCGCGACCCGGTCGCCGGCGCCGAACACGTCCTCGACAGTCAGGTGCATGTCGGGGAACACCTCGCGGGTCCCGTCGGCGAGGGCTCTGTAGAGGTCCGGCCCCCGAAGCTGTGCGGCGAGGTCGCGGTCGTGGATGAGGTAACCGGGGGCGACGATGTCGTCGGCGACGGCCGGGTCAGCACCGTTCCAGACGCCCTCGTAGAGGGTTTCGAGCCGTTGTTCGTACTCTTCCGGTGTCGGCATGCGAGCGGCTACACTTCCCGAGAGTAAATCGTTCGGGGCGAGCCCCTGCGGCACCGGGGTCCACTACGCGCTCCGATAGTAGCTACGGCGCCGCGAACTCGACTGTATATATTCGTAGCCACCGATACGTTCCGTATGACACCTCCGACCGTCCTCGTCACCGGCGCCACCGGCACCGTCGGCTCTCTCGTCTGCGAGGCACTGGCCGACCGCGACTGCGAGCCCCGAGCGCTCGCCCGCGACCCCGCGGACGCGCCCACCCGAGCGGACGGGGTCGCCTTCGACTTCGAAAAACCCGAGACGTGGAGACGGGCCTTCGAGGGTGGGGAACGCCTCTTTCTGGTCCGGCCGCCCGCCATCAGCCGCGTCGGCGAGTCCCTCCTGCCCGCCGTCGACGCTGCCCTCCGGTGTGGCGTCGAACACATCACGCTGCTGTCGGTACTGGGCGCGGAGCGGAACCCACTGTTGCCCCACCGCCGGATCGAGAAACACCTCCTCGACGCCGACTGTACCCGTACGTTCCTCCGGGCCTCCTTCTTCATGCAGAACCTCGACGAAGTCCACGCCGTCGACGTCCGCGAGCACGGCGAGCTGTTCGTCCCCGCGGGAGACGGGGAGACAAGCTTCGTCGACGCCCGCGACGTCGCCGACGTGGCCGCGGTGACGCTACTCGAACCGGGCCACGAGAACGCGGCCTACGACATCACGGGTGCCGAGGCGCTCACCTACGAAGAGGTCGCCGCCGTGTTCACCGAGGTGCTGGGACGGGAGGTCACCTACCCCGACCCGTCGGTGCTTGCTTTCGCCCGACGGATGCGCGGCCGCGGCGAGCGTCTGGGGTTCGTCGCCGCGATGCTCGTCATCTACACGACCGCGAGGTTCGGGCTGGCGGGCCGTGTCACCGACGACACCGCGCGGCTTCTCAGCCGGGAACCGCGCTCGCTCCGGGAGTACGTCGGGGACTACGCCCCGGCGTTCGAGCCAGCCGCCGCGGCGTCCGAGCGGGAGGTGGCGGCGCGATGAGCGCCGTCGCCGACCGGTCGACGGAGCCACCGAGTGCCACGGCGCTCGCGTCGCGGGCGGCCGTCGCGGCCGTCCTCGCGGGTGCGGTCAACGCCGCGCTGGTCGCCGGGGCCACCGCCGCCGGCGTGGGCGAGGGGTTCCGGGCGGTGTCCTACCCGCCGGTGCTCTTCCTGACCGTGGTCGGGGTCGTCGGCGCGACGCTAGTCTACGCACTCCTGCTGAGGCGGAGTCGGGCCCCCAGACGGACGTTCGTTCGGGTGGCCGCCGCCGTGCTGGTGCTGTCGTTTCTCCCCGACCTCGCGCTCCTCGCGCTCGACCCCGCCGCGACCGTCGGCGGTGTGGTCGTGCTGATGCTCATGCACGTCGTGGTCGCGGCAGCGAGCGTGGGTGTCCTGACCCGCAGGGTCGGACTCCGCTGAGCTACAGCGGCTCCTCGCCGTCGATGACGCGCCCGGCGCGCTCGACCAGCGCGGGCACCGCGGTCTCCAGGTCCCCAAACCCGGCCCGGTCGGAGGCATCGGTCAGATTCCGCAGGTAGTAGCCTTCGAAGACAGTCGCGGCCTCGAACATCGCGAGCGCGCGGTAGAAGCGGTCGTGGGTGAACGTCCGACCGGTCGTAGCCTCGTAGCGTTCGACGAGACCCGACCTGGAGTGGTACCCCTCCCTGGTCGTAAAGCGGGGCGCGAACTCCCAGGGCAGCCCGCAGGCTTCGGCCTCGGTCTCGAACCAGAAGGCGAGGAGCCGCCCCAGGTCCGCCAGCGGGTCGCCGAGGCCGCCCCGCTCCCAGTCGAGCACGCCCACCAGTTCGGGCGGTGTCTCGGGGGTGAACTTCAGGTTGTCCAGCGTGTAGTCGCCGTGGACGAGTGTCCGGCCGCGGTCGTCGGGAACGTTCGCCGCCAGCCACTCGCCGACTGTCCCGGCCCCGGGAACCGCGCGGTCCGTCTGCTCGCGATAGGCCACAAAACGCTCGCGCCACTCCCGAATACGGGCCTCGAGCCCGCTGTCGAGGGCCGTCGACGCCGCGGTGTCGCCCCCAGTGCCCGCGTCGGCAAGCCCCGTTTCCGCGACGTCGACCGCGTGGACATCCGCCAGCAGATCGACAAGTCCTTCGCCGACTCGCCGGCGGTGCTCACCCTCCACGTAGGCCATCGGCTCGCCGTGGCGCAAAACCTTCCCGTCCAGCCGTTCGACGACGGTGAAGGGGGCTCGGGCGACGCTTTCGTCCTCGACGGCCAGGACGGGGTGGGGGGTCGGGAGGTCCGTCCACTCCAGAGCCTCCAGCAGGCGGAACTCACGGAAGACGTCGTGTGCGTCGGCCGGCGCGCCGGCCAGCGGCGGCCGCCGGACGACGAAACGCCGGTCGCCCCACACCAGAAAGAGGGTCTCGTTGCCCAGCCCGGGCTCGTGGGGCGACAGCGCCCAGAAACCCGGCTCGCCGAGCGTCTCCGCGAGCGCGGCGTAGAGCCCCTCGGTGTCGAGATACCGGCTCGCGCCGCCAGGCTCGGTCTCGGTACCGGTCATCGGTCCGCCCCTGTCCTGCCGGCAACGCCCTCCGCGGGGTCGACGACCTCGCCACGCTCCGTAAAGACGCCGACCTGGTCACAGAGCCCTGCCAGCGGGCAGGCCTCGGGGTCGTCCAGACAGGCCGGCTTGCGGGCCGTGCAGTACTCCCGGCCGAACTGGATCATTGCGGTGTGGCCGAAGCCGCACTTCTCCGGCGGGACGTCCCGTTCGAGGGCCTCCCGGACGGCCTCGTGGTCGGCGTCGGCCGGGGCCAGCCCCATCCGGCGGGCGATCCGGTGGACGTGGGTGTCGACGGGGAAGACGCCGCCCCGGCCGCCAGCAAAGAGGAGGACGCAGTCTGCCGTCTTGGGGCCGACGCCGTCGACCGACAGCAGCGTCTCCCGGACCTCCGCCGGGTCGTCGCCGGTGACGAACTCGCCGAAGGCGGCCTCGGAGCCGAACTCCTCGAGCACCCACTCGCCAGCCCCGATGATCTTCTCTGCCTTCTGGTTGTACAGTCCAGCGGAGCGGACCGTCTCGGCGAGTTCCGCGTGGTCGGCGTCGGCAAGCGCGGCTGCGAGGTCGTCGTGGGGAGCGCGGGGCTCGGTCGCGCCCGTCTCGTCGGAGGAGTTCCGGTCGGCGTACCGGTCCATCAGCGCGTCGTGGGCGGGCTGGCTGGCCGAATCGGAGGTGTTCTGGCTCAGGATCGTCCGCACCAGACACTCGAAGGCCGGCCGGCCGCCGTAGGTTTCCGCCCAGTCGCTCACCCCCTGGTCGGCCTCGATAGTCGGCGTCTCTCCCTCCGGGAAGAGTATGAACTCATCCGGGTCCAGGTCGTCGTGGTAGAGCAGCCCAAGCGCGTCGACCACTGCCTCCGCGCGCGTGTCGGCGTGCAACTCCGGCATACCCGAGGGTAGGGCTGATTCCTCTTGGCCCTTCGGCCTCGCGGGGCGGTAGCTTCGGCCGGTGAGTGCGTCCGGCTCTACTCCCCGGTCGTCACGCGCCCGTCAGACGCTCGTCAGACGGAGCATCAGGCTTTAAGACCGGCGAACACGCGTGTTACACCGTGCCGATATTCCGCTCGGACCCCCTCGACGAACTGGTCATCCCGGACGGGACCCACGTCGAGGAACACGACCTCGTGACCGACGGCGACGTGCTCGTCGGCGGGCAGAGCCACGTGGAGTTCGGGGTCCGCGG
>Ga0207714_1000990_pt1 | contig 19023 bp, 20 predicted proteins | sample PonA232FremontCA_2_FD_187270 | JGI IMG/M metagenome (GOLD analysis project Ga0207714, IMG submission 187270) | Marine sediment microbial community from Fremont, CA, USA - Pond A23 Sediment 2 (SPAdes) | ecosystem: Environmental > Aquatic > Marine > Unclassified | place: USA: Fremont, California...
CCAGTCCCGTGTCTTGCGACATACCCATATTCTCTTTCCAACCAGTCATCTAACAACACCTCCTTCCGTCTCCACATCAACAACATACACCTCAATATTTTTATAGTTAGCACCAACCGGAGCCTCCGTGAGTGCCGAGGCCACCGATTTACTGGTACCACAGCGCCGGCTGGTGATATGAGACTGATGACGCTACCGTGCAAAGCTGAACACAGCATTTATGATTTCGAGTACAAACAGACTCGTATGCAAAAGAGACTGCGTCGTGAGGTTCTCGGGACACTGAGTGTGGTCGCCGGGTTCATGTTGGCTGGATGTAGCTCTGACGGTGGTGACAGCGACGACACTGGTGACGATGGCGATAGCAGTGGGGACGACGGTGGCGAGGGCGACGACACTGGTGACGACGGCGATGGCAGTGGGAACGACGGCGGCGAGGGCGCGTCATTGGACCTGAACCTGACAGTCGGCGAGCTTCCAGACGCGTTCGAATCGCTCACGGTCGAGTTCAGCGGCTTCAGTTTGTTTACCGCGACCGGCAGCACCATCGAGCGTGAGAGTGATCCGGTCCAGGCCGACCTGACAGCCTTGGCTGCAAGCGGGGACGTCATGGACCTGACGGAGGCGAGCGTGCCAGCAGATAGGTACGACAATATCAGGATGTTTATCGCTGTCACTGAGGCCACTGTGTCCGACGACGACAGCGAACAGACCTTCCGGAGCGGGGAAGACGGTGAGGTGCTCAATGATTTCTCCGACCCAGACTTCCTGGAGATCGCGTCCGGCGACGCCGTCACAGTCACCAGCGACATCTCGGTGGAGGACGCCTTCGATTACGACTGGAAGTTCCAGGTCAGCAGCAGCTTCGACAGCGGGTCGTAGCGCTTCGAGCCGGCGAAAGTTACAGGCGTCTATTGCGCCCAGCGACGCTGGCGTGCCCTCAATATCGTTGTATCAACCGACTGATTACAGCGCTTTCTCCGCGACGGAGCAAGTCTGAAGCTGTTCCTTCGGCGCAGCCGAGTTCATCGGCGACAGCCGCGAGCGACCCGCTTCGGGGAACGTCGTAGTAGCCGGTTTCGACGGCGCTCTGGAGTGCCTCGAACTGTCGTTCTGTACAGTCAGTGGCGATTGTCTCGTGACGGCGGTCGAACTCGCCAATTGCATGCACCGTCACCTCGATATCCTCCGGCAATGCGTCAAGGAGCGTCCGAAGATCGTCACCTGCTCCGACGAGAGTCATCTCGAATGAGGCATCACTGTCGTAGACGACGGGTGGCAAGACGACGAGATTCAGCGAGGTGTAGGCTTCACGCCAGGTTTCGTCTTCCGGTCGCGTCTTCTGACAGAGGTAGACGTAAAACGACTCGTCATCAATCGCAGTGATCCTGTGCCAGCGGATCGATCCAACCGACGTAATCGCCTCTTCGTACGGCTCTCGCTTGGCCTCGACGTAGAAGAGTTCGTACTCCGTCTCGCCACCTGTCTCGATGTTCCAGGAGAGCAGTTCTTCGTACTGCACAACGTCGCGCTCGCGGATGAACTGCTGCATCGGATGGAGCATCCAGTCAGGTTGTCGCAAGGAGAGCCTGAGATATTTCATTGCCTGAAGTTGCCCTGTCGTATATAAATAACCTAGCCGCTTCGAAGCAACTCTCTCGGCCGCTCCACCCAAACATCCATACGATGACAGCAAGCCTCGAATGGATTTTGCTTGGCGTCGGGCTTAGTGCACTGCTAACGAATCTTGCAGGCGTCGCGTCGAGTATTGTCGGATGGACATCGTACTATCCACTCGGTAAGAAAGACTGGCGCTTCCAGATATTCTGGGGGCTGACACACGTTATGAATGGCTCGCTACTCGGACTCGGCTATCTTCAGTTTGGAGGGGTCGGATTTCCCGACTGGGCACTCCCCGCCGGCATCGTCCTCTTTGTCGGTGGATCTGTGATCGCCATCGTTGCTACGTTCGACTTGGGCGTCTCCCAGACGCAAGGTATTGATACTGGTGGCTATACATTCGTGGAAATATTCGCCACCCCGGGGGTGGCCAAATTTTCAGTTTCTTATAGCCACCAGTATGAAGAGGGGTTACGAACCGACGGATTGTACCATTACACCAGAAACCCACAGTATGTCGGATACATACCGGCAACCATCGGATACCTGTTGACCGTCGGCGCACCGTTCGTCGCCCCCATCTGTACCCTCTTGCTACTCTGGTGGCTCGTCCTCCCGTTCGCCGAGGAGCCATGGCTGTGTGATCGGTTTGGAGACGAGTATCAGCAGTACGCCGAGCAAGTCCCCCGATTCGTCGGCTGGACGACAGTGCGACGACTGTTGAAAAACACCACGAGGAAATCCGAAAACCGGCCGGAATTATAGCATCGTGAATATACCTGTACGTCGTCCGGGTTCGAGTGCCGAGGCCCCCGTATTTCACGGGCAGACGGCGTCTCCTGGGGCATCTAGCTGTGGCCACGGTAGACATAGGCCCCGGTCAGCTCAGCCTCCGTTCGCCGCGTCGGATTGGAGGTCGTTGGTCAATGGGGAGATCGACACTCCGAATAGCAGCCAAAGATTGATAGATGCGTATACCCGAGTATACGATATATGAGCAAATCGGTTCGCATCTCCGAGGAGTTCCACGAGTTCGTGACGGCTCACAAGCGCGAAAACGAGACGATGGAAGAGACGCTCCGCCGGCTCATCGGGGGACCTCATCCCGAAGATGTCGCCGGAATACTCTCCTCGAAAACGGCGACGGCCATGCGAGATCGTCTCGAAAACAAGCGCGAAACGGATGCCAAAGAGAAGAATAAACTGCGGGAGCGGTTCGAGTGATCCTCGATACGTCGTTCCTGATCGATCTCTTCGACGGTCGCGAGGGTGCGTTCGAGAAAGGCATCGAACTCTCCGAGACGAATACCGTTCAGCGCGTCCCCTCGCCGGTCATCACCGAACTCTCGTACGGTGCCGAATTCGGCAACGAGGACGAACGGCGGAACGTCAGAAACGCGCTCCGGATGTATCCCGTCGTCGAACAGAACGAGACGATAGCTCATCGCGCGGGACAGCTACTCGCGCGGGCCGACCAGCAGGCCGACGGTGAAAGCGGTATCGACAAGGTCGATCCGATGGTCGCAGCAGTTAGTGACGTCTACGATGAACCGGTCCTCACCGACAACGTCGAGGACTTCGCAGCACTCGGAGTCGGGGTCGAGACGTACTGAAACGTGGATAGATCGTCAGTCGTGAGTGCCGAGGTCTGCATCTCTTAGCTAAGGGATGCACTCCTTATTCTCGCGGTAACTTTCACCACGGCAGCGAAAACGAGGCTGTTTCGCCTCTCCTGGAGAGGCTCTCTCCATACTCGGTCGCACGGACTCGCGTGATCACCATGAGCCACGCCGACAACAATCAACCGATCCGGATCTCGAAGCGTGCACCACCCTCGGCACTCTCCGTCAGCGTAATCCTCCATCCATGTGCCTCGACGATGTCGCCGACGATACCGAGGCCGAATCCGGTACCCGATTCGCTCGTGGTGTATCCGTGGCTGAAGACGTCCTCTCGCTCGTCTTCCGGGATCCCCGTCCCCGAATCTTCCACGTAGAACCCCTCGGAGCCGTCGAGCGTGCCGACCCGGACTGTCACCGGGCGCTCGTTGTGTTCCACAGCGTTCCGGAACAGGTTCTCGAAGACACGAAGCATGCGGGTCGAGTCTGCTTCGATCGATGCATCCCCGACGCGGATGTCCAACTCGGCACCGTCCGTCTGCACCTTCCCCCAGGACTGCTCGACGAGTTCCACCAGAAAACACTGTTCGGTCGTTTCGATCTCCTGGCCGGCACGAGCAAGTGTCAGCATCTCGTCAATCATCGTCTCCATGCGATCCAGGGCCTCCTGTACTGCCTGGGCGTTTTCATCGTCGTGGTCCCGGCTGATGAGTTCCGCCCGCAACTGTGCGACGTTGAGCGGGTTCCGGAGGTCGTGTGAGACCAGCGACGCGAACTGGTCGAGCTGTTCGTTTTTCTGTTTCAGTCTCTCCTCCCTGCGTTTCAGGTCCGTTATATCCCGCAGTGTGAGTGCTCTGCCGAGAAACCGACCGTCGCTGGCGTGGACCGGGACCGACCGCACGTCGAGCGTACGTTCGGTGCCGTCCTGTTCGACGCTGATCTCGCGTTCCCACCGGTTTTCGTCCTCGATCCCTCCGTCCGGCGCTCCCCACTCAAGCGGGAGCAGATCGTCGACGTGTCGACCGATTGGATCCCGATCGTCGATCAGCGTTTCGGCGCGCGAATTCACCGACAGGACAGCGCCTGTCGGGTCTGTGACAATCATGTAATCATCCATGTTGTCGATGACGACCTCGTGGGCGAGCGGGACGATATCCAGGAACCCGTACCTCGCGACCGCGACAGTGTAGAGCACGCCGGAGGCTGCGGTAAAGACGGGTGTGACGTTGATCGCTGGACTCGGCCAGTTTACGAGGCTAAGTGCGGAGCCTATCATCGGCAACACGACCGCCGTGGCCACTATCAGCCCCTGGATCCGGTAGAGCGTTTCCGATCTGAACAGATGGGCAAGGATGAAATACGCCGCGGCGAGCCCGAGCACGAACAGGCAGACGACAGCGATCTGTCCTGTCGGGCCGTAGACCGTATTCACCATCGGGGTTGGCTCCGTGTACAGTTCTACCTCCGCACGGAACGTCCCGTGGAACCGGTCCGTCCACATCGCACCGGTTGCCACTGCAAACACGGCAACCAAAAGGCTGGCTCTCGGGCGCGTGAGAACGTCGAGCCGACCGGCAAACGCGAGCGAAAAGTGGAATAACCCGAAGGCGCCGATAAGTAGCGTCGTGAAAGCCACGTTCAACAGCAGGACCATGACCGATTTCTCCTGCGCGAGGACGGTGACTGCGAACAGGAAGGAGACGACCCCAGACGTCGCCAGGCTGATCACCAGTCCGCGTGTGTCGAAGACCGGACTCTGTTTCCGGAGTACGTAGACCGCCAGCGCGAGTGAGATCGCCCCGGTAAGCAGGGCCGGTGCGATGTACACTTCGATGTCAATACTCATCAGGACGGCGCTCGACGTTCCATCATTTTTCGAGTGTCTGCTTAAATTCTATCCGACGGCGCTATCACTCACTCGCCATCTCGGCCGCTTCCCCGGCCGTCACAGTAAATCCGATCGCACGGAGCCTGTCAGCGAGTGGCTCACCGATCCCCGACGCGGGTGTCAACACACCACCGTCCAGCGGTGACTCGGTTTCGTCCCGGACCAGACAGATCGCGGCCTCGCCGAGCATGCGTGCGGTCGCGCCGTACCCCGGATCCAACTCCGCGCCGATCACGGCCTCGACGGTGAACGGGCCATCCGTGGCCGTCCCGCGCCCGAGCACGCGGACCCTGAAGTGACCGTTCTCTATCTGTTCACTCGTCGGGCCCTCACCCGGGTCGGGAAACACGAACCTGCGGATGCCCGCGCGAACGGGGTCGATAGACATGGCGGCGGTAAATAGCCCGATGCCGCCGGCAACGAGGCCCGCGCTGGCCGCACCACCGATCCCACGTCCGGTCGGGACGACTTCCGTACAGCGGAACTCGCGCCCCCAGGGGTATCCGAGCAGGGCGTTACTGCGCCGCACCATGCGTTCGTTCACCGGTGCCATCGGCGACGGGGCTGTCCAGGCCGACCGTAGCCGGTCGTTCCCCGGCCAGCGCTGTTCGCCGGGATCGACACCGTCCCGTTCGCCCGGCGGTGCCAGCGAGTACGGATTGCGAAGCGTCTGCCGGACGACCGGATCCGTCGACGCCGCCTCGAACAGTTCGCCGAAACTGGCGAGCGTGCCGCCGCTGACGCCCCCGCTGCCCGCCTCGAGGTAGATCCGGACGAGTTCACAGTGGCTGTCGAACTTCTCTGCCGCAAACGACTGCGCGAGCAGGGTGCCGATATCCGCCGGTACGGAGTCGAACCCACAGCTGTGAACGATACGTGTGTTCGCGTCGACCGCCTCGTCGTGGTACCGATCGACTGTCTCCCGGACCCAGTTTATCTCCCCAGTCAGATCACAGTAGTCGGTCCCGGCCCCGATACACGCCTCGACGAGCGGCGTTCCGTACTTCGTGTACGGACCGACCGTCGTGCAGATCACGTCCGTGCTGCGAGCGATCTCTCCGAGTCTCTCCGGCTCCGTCGCGTCGCCGATCAGTATCGGGATCTCGTTCCACGTCTCACTCTGCCGGGTGAGTTCGGTCTCGAGCGAACCGAGACGGTCCGGATCCCGGCCACCGAGAGCCAGCGAGAGCGTGTCTGGCGCGTACTGTTCTGTGAGATACTCGGCCACGAGGCGGCCTGCGACGCCCGTTGCGCCCCAGACGACGAGTTCGTGTGGTCTATCGGAGTCTTCCATCTGCTTTCAATTAGGGTGCCAGCGTCTAAACCGTCGGGGAACGAGATTGCGAGCAGCGGGGTTCCTTCGCTGGCACCAGTCACACAGTGACATTTCCGTCGCTGTATCGCAGTGCAGGAACAGCTCTCTTCTATCACCACTCCGGTTATCGATCTCTTCGGATTACGACTCGGGACGATACTCCCGAACAAATGCAGATGTGGGGTTTTTTATAAGATACGGCCCAAAATTCGCCCAATGACAACGGAAACCCGCGATATCGTCGTCGTTGGGGGCGGAACGGCCGGCTGTTTCGCCGCCGCGACGGCCGCACAGGACGGGCTCGACGTCGTCGTCCTCGAGCGGAAGTCGGCGGACGAGGGCGGGCACATCGCCTGTGGTGACGCGATCAAGGGGAAAAGCACGTTCCCCGACGTGATCGACCGTGAGTACCTCCGCGAAGAGTCGTTCACGAACGAGAACATCCAGCGTGCTCACTTCATCAACCCGAAAGGCGACAACTACGACATCCCGTTCGCCGGCGATTCCGGCTCCGTCGTCGACCGGAAGCGGTACGGCGAGGTGTTACTCCAGGAGGCCGACCGTGTCGGTGCCGACATCCACTACGACACCGTCGTCTCGGATGTCACACAGAACGGGCGCGTCACCGGGGTGACAGCCAAACGCGAGGGTAACCCGGTCGAGTACGAGGCGGAGGTCGTGATCGACGCGGCCGGTGCGCTCTCGATCCTCCAGGACAAGGTCGACTTCGAGGGAACGAACTACGACACGAACGTCGATTACTCGCAGTTTTGCTCCGCCTACCGCGAGGTCATCGAGACGGAACAGCCGGTCGACTACGACGATGCGATCGTCTTCAAGCCGACCAAAGAACTCGGCTACCTCTGGTATTTCCCGCGCACGGACCGCGAGATCAACGCGGGACTCGGGTTCCAGATGAACCAGCCGCCGATGCAACTGGTCGACGTATTGAAACGTGATCTCGAAAACCAGCCGGAGTTCGAAAACGCGCAGGTCAAGGACAAACTCGGTGCGGCGCTGCCGACGCGACGGCCGTACGATTCGGCCGTCGCCCCCGGTTTCATGTCCGTCGGCGACGCCGCGGGCCACGTCAACCCGACGACCGGCGGCGGGATCCCCGGCGCGGCCAAGGCGGGCCACTGGGCGGCCGAGGTCGCCGCCGAGGGCATCGCCGACGACGATCTCGGCGAGTCCGCGCTGTGGGAGTACAACCGGCGGGTCCAGACGGACTTCGGGAAACGGTTCGCGGCGATGGATCTGTACAACATCTTCGGGACGGCCCACGAGGTGGGCGAACTGACCGACATCGTCACCGCGCTTCCCGGCGAGATGTTGATCGATCTGATGGGGAAGAAAGGTGAGACATCGCTGGGTTGGATCGAGAAAATCAAGACGGGGATCGTCACAGCTATCGAGACCCGCGGCCACTGGAGGACGCTGCGCGAGGGGTACCAGGTCAGCAACCTCGCCTCCGAACTCAAGTCGGTGTACGACGAGTATCCGTCGACGCCCGCGGAGTTCGACCGGTGGCAGCAGAAACGGGATGCGGTTATGGAGAAGGTGTACCGGACGACCGGCGCAGATCCCAAGTACTAGTCCCAAACGCCTATTTCCGTTCCGACCCGAGAGCCGGATATGTCAGCACCGACAGCGGACGGCATGCCGATGCTCGGACTCGGAACGTGGCAAAACGACAACCACGACCAGTGTCGTGAAAGCGTCGAAACAGCCCTGGAGGTCGGCTACCGCCACATCGACACGGCACAGGCCTACGGTAACGAAGCGGCCGTCGGCGAGGGAATCGCGGCCTCGGCCGTCGACCGCGAGGAGATATTCCTCGCGACGAAGGTCTGGATCAGCAACCTCTCGGCAGCGGACGTCGTCAGTTCGACCGAGGAGAGTCTCGACGAACTCGGCACCGACTACGTCGATCTCCTCTACGTCCACTGGCCGGCCGGGGAGTACGTACCCGAGGAGACGCTGCCCGCACTCGAGGAGCTGTCCGAGGACGGCCGAGTCGACCGGATCGGGGTGTCGAACTTCGAGCCCGAACACGTCGACCGTGCACGGGAGGTCCTCGACGCCCCGCTCTTTGCCAACCAGGTCGAACTGCACCCCCTGCTCCAGCAGGAACCGCTCCGTGAGTACGCCGCCGAACACGACATCCAGCTCGTCGCCTACTCGCCACTCGCCCGGACGGAGATCTTCTCGGACCCGACGCTGGGGGCGATCGCCGAGAGCCACGACACGAGTGAAGCGCAGGTGGCGCTGGCCTGGCTCCGGGCCCACGGCGTGACCGCGATCCCGAAGGCGACAAGCGAGAGTCACATCAGGGACAACTGGGGCAGTCTCACGCTCGAACTCGACGAGTCGGAGATCGAACGGATCGACGCGATCGAGCGACGAACCAGGCAGGTCTTTCCCGACTTCGCGCCGGCGAGTTGGGACTGATACTGATCGTTGCGGTAATTTTCAGGCCCGATCCATCGTCTCGGATGTTTCACGGTTTGATACTGTTTGTTGCGAGTCTTTACCGCCGTGGTTCAACAAGACATCGATTACACCGATTGAAACACCGATATTTGCACCGTGGTCACGAAAATTACTGCAACAAACACTATGAGACAAGGAACACACAACGCCATAGCGGTACAGACTCGCAATAATCAGTATGATACTGCTGGCTGTCGCAAACTGAACCGTTCCGACCCCCTGCCGGCAAGTACGAACACATATACCGGGGGACATCAAAGACCCGAATATGGCTGTCGCGAACGAAGGGCTCGCTGATGCGATCAAATACGATCTCCGTCTGTTACACGAGACCTGGATGGGTCTGTTCTACCCCCGTCAGCGCAACGCCGAAGACACTGTTCTCGGCAAGTACAGGCCCGACGAGACATCGAAGCTGTTCGCGTACAAACTGCTGTCGGCTGCCGGCGTCCTGATCGTCGGCCTGCTGTACCCGCTGCTTCTGACCGGCTACTTCGTCCGGTTCCAGGCGCGGCAACTGAACGTCACTGCGGCGCGTCTCGGATTGTTCGGCGTCATCGCCGTCTTCGTCGGGCTCTGGGGCGGACTGGTCGCACTGCTGTGGTTCGGCTTCTCGGATACGTTCACCACCGTCGAGATCATCGCCATCGCCGCAGCGGGCGGCGTCGCGGTGGTCTCCTCGGCGCTCTCGTACGCGTTCTGGCGTATCGGTGGCCGGGGGACGACAGTGGCACTCGCGTACCCGTTCGCGATGACCGCCCTGTTCCTCCCGCCGGTGGTCGCGGCACTGCTGCATCCGCTGCTTGAGGATATCATCATCGCACGGAGCGACGAGATGGCCCGGTGGATGTTCCGGAACGGCCCCGACACGCTCACTGAGCCGCTCGATCGGTTCGACCGCCAGGAGGGTCACCACGTGATCATCTGGTTTGTCATCTCGTTCCCGGTCGGCTGGATACTCGGGACCCTCGTCACACTCGCCGACCTGATCCGGCCGAAAAACAACTAGCTGTGCCGACTTCTGAACATTTTTACTCCGAGAGACCTGACGGGGCGGTATGGCTCTCAATCTGAACCTGCCAGTGGCAGTTGGGATCGTCCTGGCGATCGTCGCCGCCGGCACTGGCGGACTGGTCGTCGCACCATTTATGACACTCCAGACGACGCTGATGATGGTACTGCCGTCGATGCTCGCGTTCGCCGCTGTCGTCTTCCTGATCGGCGTCAAGCACGGCGAGTATCGCGCAAACGCTCGGTAACTGCCCCCGCCCCGATCGTTTTCTCCCGCTCGTCGCGTCCCTCGGTCACGACCAGCTTCGCGTCGTGGCTGCTCCGGTCACCGGCTAACACGAGCGTCCCACCGGCCGAGATGGTCGTCAGCACGCCGGCGACGAACGCGCCGGGACCCGCCAGGGCTGCTTCGAGCACCACGCTGTCACCGGCTTCGAGGCCGAATTCGGACTCGATGTCGGTCGCGACGCCGACCAGTTCGCCGTGGCTGTAAACGCCTTCGGACGTTCGGATCGCGGGATCGTCGGCGGCCACCGACTCCGGCGGTTCGGTGGGGTTCTCGCTCCACATCTCCGTCTCGAAGTGAACGACCGAGGGGTCGTCGGGCTGTTCGCCGTAGGCGATCACCGAACAGCCCGGTTCGGTCCCGTACCGGTCGGCCCACGCCGATGGAACGACGAGCGCTCGTGCGTCGACCGGTTCGACCGGAACGAGTCGGACTGTCCCACCGAGGAGTGTCGCGCCGAGCATCGCAAAGAGCGGATCGGCAGCGTCGATCCGGCCGATATCGGTCGCGTCCGGATCCTGTTTCGGCCCGGCAACCACCGTCACTTCCGCACCCGGATGGACACCGTAGTGACCGAACAGGTTGCCGGATTTCCAGACGTTCGGCGCGAAGTCGTCGTAGGTGTACGGCGTCTTCCGGCCGGCAATCTCGACGACTGGCCCCTCGAAACCCCGACTGTCGGCGACGAGATCTGTGAGCGTCGCCATCGTCAGAACGTGTTCCTGAGCCTGTCGAAAAAGCCCTGTTCGACCTCGATGTCCTCGCCGCCGGCCTCCGCGAACGCTTCCAGCGCCTCGCGTTGCTCGTCGTTGAGCGACTCGGGAGTGACGACCTCGACCTGGACGTACAGGTCACCCTGGCCACGCCGCTGTGGCCGTGGCATCCCCTTCCCTTTGAGCCGGAACCGCTCGCCGCTCTGGGTGCCCGACGGTACCTCGAACTCGACGGGGCCGTCGAAGGTCTCGATCTCGATCGTATCGCCGAAGACGGCCTGCGGGAACGAGATCGGCTCGTGTTTCCGTAGATCCGCGCCGTCGCGTTCGAACTCGGGGTGGTCCTCGACGTCGATCTCGACGAGCAGGTCGCCGCTGCGTGCGCCCTGCTCGCCCGGCGCGCCCTCGCCGCGCATCCGGAGTGTCTGCCCGCTCTGGATACCCGCGGGAATCTCGACCACGAGCGTCGCATCGTTGCGAACGACGCCGTCGCCCCGGCAGGTCGAACAGGTCTCCTCGTAGACCGTCCCCTCGCCCTCACAGCGCCGGCAGGTCGTCCGCTGTTGCATCCGGCCGAACGCGGTCTCCTGTACCCGTGTCGTCTGCCCGCGGCCGTTACACTCCGGACAGGTCCGTGTGTCGGTGCCGGGCGGGTGGCCGCGGCCGTTGCAGTTGGGACACTCCTCGGGTCGCGTGATCGTGATCTCCTTTTCGCTGCCGTTGTACGCCTCCTCCAGGCCGATACGGAGCTGTGTCTTCAGATCCTGGCCCGTCTGTGGCCGGTTTCGCGACCGGCCGCCGCCGAAGAACTGATCGAAGATGTCACCCATGCTGCCGAACCCACCGCCGGCGCCGCCGAACGGATCGCCGCCGCTGCCGCCGGCACCGCGACCCCCGTTCTCCGTCGCCCCGCGTTTCTCGGCCTCGAGGAACTGCTCGTGCCCCATCTGGTCGTACATCCGGCGCTTTTCCTCGTCTGTCAGCACCTCCTTTGCCTTCTTTGCCTTTTTGAACTTCTCCTCGGCGTCGGGGTCGTCGCTCACGTCCGGGTGGTACTCCCGAACTGCTTCGCGGTACGCCTTCTCGACTTCCTCCTCGTCGGCATCCCGCGAGACGCCAAGTACATCGTAGAAATCCTCGGTCATCAGTTAGCAACGTGTACGACGCTAAGACACTAAAGATAACCGGGTTCGAAATCGACGTCTGCACCCGTCCGCGGCGTGCGCCCGAACGATCATAGACGGCTCTCACGAGTGGCTGAACTGCACCGAAGGGGGAAAAAGTGAGCCGAGGTGGGTAGCGGCCCACTGAAGTGGCGATCTGTAGAGGGGGACTGGAACGCCGTCTCTCAACGGACGGCATCAGAACAGTCGGGCTCCGGTCCCAAGTATGTAAGTGCTGTATTATTTAACACTGTTCACCGCCTCGACCTGTCGGCCCGGACGGCTGTGTCGCTACCACGGATCGGGACTGCTTCCCGGATCGCTGACGGCTAGTCCCGTTCCGCCAGGGGGAGTTTTGTTCTTGCCGGGCGAACAGGCAACCTATGCGAGAGTTTCCGAGTCTCGGCGAACCGGTCGACCAGATCAGCCCCGCAGCGTTCAAACGGCGCCTCGACGACGGCGAGGAGTTCACGCTGCTCGACACGCGCAAACCCGACGAGTACGAGAGCTGGCAGATTACCCATCCGAACCTCACCGTGGTCAACATCCCGTTCATGCGGTTCTTGGACGCGGACAACGAGCATCCCGCGACGGCGGTGCCGGCGGGGATACCCGAGGGCCCGCTCGTGACCTGCTGTGCGAAAGGCCTCTCCAGTTTCTACGTCGCGGAGTTCCTCCACCGGGAGGGGTTCGACGTGCTCGCACTCGAAGACGGGATGGAAGGGTGGGCGAACCTCTACCAGCACCGGCCGGTCGAGACCGCCAGCGCCGGCGGCGAGGTGATCCAGTTCCACCGGCCATCCAGTGGCTGTCTCTCCTATCTCTTCGTCGCGGACGGGGAAGCGGCAGTGATCGATCCACTCCGGGCGTTCACGGAGGAGTACGCCACCGTCGTGGGGGAGTACGGGGCCACACTCGAGTACGCGATCGATACACACGTCCACGCCGACCACGTAAGCGGCGTTCGCGAGGTTGCCGCGGCGACAGCGGCCACGGCCGTGCTTCCGGCGGGGGCGACCGAGCGGGGACTCGAATTCGACGCCACGCTCGTCGATGACGGCGAGACATTCGCTCTCGGCGACCGCGAGATCACGGCCCGGGCGCTGCCGGGACATACGACCGAGATGACGGGGTACGAGTTCGCCGGTGTCCTCGCGTCGGGCGATACGGTCTTTCTCGACAGCGTCGCCCGGACGGAACTCGAAGACGAGCAGGCGGCCAGGGACGCGGCGGGCGTGCTCTGGGAGACCGTACAGGCCCTGTCCGAACTCGACGATGGGACGACCGTCGCACCGGGCCACGTCGGACCGACCACCGCGCCGGGTGAAGACGGCTCCTTCTCCGCGTCGGTCGCCGACTTACAGGACCGGCTTCGCGCGTTCGACGAACCGAAAGAGGAGTTTATCGACCGTGTCACGTCGAACCTGCCGCCACAGCCGGCCAACTTCGCCGAGATCATCGATCTGAACCTCGGCAGGACCTCGGCGGACAGCGAGGCGGTGTTCGAACTGGAACTGGGGCCGAACAACTGCGCAGTCTCGGAGTAGGCCTTACTCGATCGACAGCCCGCCACTGCTACCGTCCGTTCCCTCGTCGACCTCGTCCCACTCGAGTTCCAGTTCGATACTCCGCTCGTAGGGTCCGCCCTCCGGCCCCTCGCGTTCGACTTTGACCTCGAACTCCGACTGCTGTGGTGGGTCGACCGTTACCGAGTCGCCGCCGGACGAGAGTGATATCTCCCCGCCGCTGTCGAGACTGTCCGCAACCTGCCGGAGGTAGGCCGCGATATCTTCCCTGCTCTGTTTGCTCTCGCTCTCGAAGAGTACTATTTCAGGCATACTTGATCTACGATGCAGTCGGTAATAAATCTGCGCAGGAACTTAGGGTATCGTCAGCCCTTCGTCGCGGCCGATCCCTTCGAGGAGATACTCCGCGCCGGCGCGGCTCGTCGTCAGCGGCACGTCGTGGACATCACAGAGCCGCAGGAGCGCCGAGATATCCGGCTCGTGGGGCTGTGCACGCAGGGGATCGCGGAGGAAGATGATCCCGTCGATGCGGTCCTCGGCGACCTCGGCGGCGATCTGTGCGTCACCGCCCAGCCGCCCGGACTCTTTGCGTTCGACGTCTAGATCCGTCTCCTCCATGATCCGCATGCCAGTCGTCCCGGTCCCGATGATCTCGAACTCCGAGAGGAGGCTCTCGTAGGTCTGGACCAGATCGATCATCTCCGGCTTCTTGTCGTCGTGTGCGACGAGCGCAATCCGTGCTGACATACCTGATCTCTCCTGGCCGACTCTAATGATGGTTTGGATATCGGTTCCAGGACACGTCAGCAAAAACCACCGGCAGCTACCGTGAGGAGCAGCTACTCTTCGTCTTTCTCGTCGTCGTCCACGTCCTCGAAGTCCGCGTCGACGTACTCCTCGTCGTCAGCGCCGGCCGCTCCCGGGCCGCCAGCTCCGCCGGCTGCACCCGGTCCACCGGCCGGACCTGGACCGCCGGCCGCGCCTGCACCCGGCCCGGCAGCGCCGCCAGCACCGGCCTGGGCCTGCTGCTGGTACATCTGTTTGCCGATCTCCTGGAGATCCTCGGTCAGGCGCTCGGTCGCCTCCTCGATCTCCTCGCGGTCCGCCTCGTCGTCTTCGAGCACCGCTTCGACGTCCTCGATGCGACCCTCGATGGTGTCGCGGAGTTCCTCGTCGACCGCGTCCTCGTTCTCTTCGAGTACGGTCTCCGCACGCTGCACCGCCGACTCGGCCTCGTTGCGCGCCTCGATGCGCTTGCGGCGTTTCTCGTCTTCCTCGGCGTGTTTCTCGGCTTCTTCCTGCATCTGTTCGATCTCGTCGTCCGAGAGGCCGACGCCGCCCTCGATGGTGATATCCTCCTTGTTTCCGGACTCGCGGTCCTCGGCACTGACGTTGACGATCCCGTTCTCGTCGATCTCGAAGGTCACCTCGATCTGCGGGACGCCCGCCGGTGCCGGTGGGATCCCCGAGAGCATGAACTCGCCGAGCAGTTCGTTCTCCTCGGCAATCTCGCGTTCGCCCTGGAAGACGCGGATCTGTACCTGCGTCTGGTTCGCCTGGGCGGTGGTGAACACCTTCGACTCCTCCGTCGGGATCGTGGTATTTTTCTCGATCAGCCGCTCGAAGAGGCCGCCTTTGACCTCGACGCCCAGCGACAGCGGTGTCACGTCCACGAGCACGATGTCGTCGACGTCACCCGAGAGTACACCTGCCTGGATGGCCGCACCGAGCGCAACCGCCTCGTCGGGGTTGACGTTCTTTTTCGGTTCCTGTCCGGTTATCTCCTCGACTTTCCCCTGGATCATCGGCATCCGCGTCGAGCCACCGACGAGGATGACCTCGTCGATGTCGGATTTCGACAGGCCGGCGTCTTCGAGCGCCTGCTCGGCCGGGCCGACCGTCCGCTCGACGAGCTCCGAGGTGAGCGACTCGAATTTCGCCCGGGTGAGGGAGGCTTCGAGATCTTTCGGTCCGTCGTCGTCAGCCGCGATGAAGGGGAGGTTGATCGTCGTCTCCTTCCGGTTCGAGAGCTCGATTTTTGCCTCCTCCGCTGCCTCGTAGAGCCGCTGGAGGGCCTGTCTGTCCTCCCGCAGGTCGATCCCGTGTTCGGCCTCGAAGTCGTCGGCCAGCCAGTCGATGATCGCCCGGTCCCAGTCGTCGCCACCCAATCCGTTGTCACCGTTGGTGGCGACGACCTCGTAGACGCCGCCGCCGAGTTCGAGCACCGAGACGTCGAAGGTCCCGCCACCGAGATCGTAGACGAGCACCGTCTGGTCGGACTCGTCGTCGAGGCCGTACGCCATCGCGGCCGCGGTCGGTTCGTTGATGATCCGTTCGACCTCGAACCCGGCGATCTCGCCGGCGTCTTTGGTCGCCTGGCGCTGTCGGTCGGAGAAGTATGCAGGAACCGTGATGACAGCGCGCTCGATTTCCTCGCCGAGATACTCCTCGGCGTCGCGTTTGATCTTCTGGAGGGTCATCGCCGAGACCTGCTCGGGCGTGTACTCCTCGCCCTCGAGTTCGACGGTGTACTCTTCGCCCATGTGGCGTTTGATCGATTCGACGGTGTTGTCCGGGTTCTGGATGGCCTGATTTTTCGCCGGCTTGCCGACGATCTGCTCGCCATCAGAGAAGGCGACGACCGAGGGTGTCGTCCGGTCACCCTCGCTGTTTACGATAATCTCCGGATCGCCACCTTCCATCACTGCGAAGGCACTGTTCGTGGTCCCCAGGTCGATGCCAAGAATCTTGTTGCTCGCCATGTTGTCTGAGTATACCCGATTGTTCCGGTTAAAAGTTGCTAGATCCGTCGTCAGTGATCCGGAGACACACACCGCAAGCAGGGATTTTTGAATCGCTCGCTTCGACTCATCCTTACATTTATTATCAACCGCAAATCAACCGCTCCGGCACCGGGAGCACCGGCAGGAGTCTATTCGGATTCGCCTTGCTCGTCATCGGACTCGTGTTCCGATCCGTCGCTGACGGCGACCTGCGCCGGGCGGAGCACCTTCCCGGACATCTCGTACCCGGGCCGGTGGAGGTCGGCGACGGTATCTTCCGGCTGGTCGGACGCGATCGTCACGAGAACCTCGTGGCGTCGCGGATCGACCTCGCTGCCGAGTCCGGGTTCGATCACCTCGACGTTTTCCTTCTCGAGTTCGCGGTTGAACTGTTCGAGCGTGGACTCGACGCCGCCGCGGATGTCGGTGTCGGAATCCTGTTCGAGCGCGCGCTGGAGGTTGTCCCGGATGTCGAGGAGTCGCTCGACCAGATCCTCGGTCGCACGCTGTTTCTCCTCTTCCATCCGCTCTTGCTGTCGTTTCTTGTAGTTCTGGAAATCCGCCTGCTTGCGTTTGAGACGCGATTCGAGGTCGTCGGCCCGCTCGCGCTCCGCCTCGAGATCGTCCTGGAGTCGTGCGAGTTCCGTCCGGAGTCTCGTGATCCCTTCGGCAACCGTCTCCGCAGGCGTCGCTTCGACTGCCTCGACGAGTGCTTCCGGCCCCGCTTCGTCGGTGGCGGACTCGCTTTCCGTGAGCGCTGACAGTACCTCCTCGATATCCTCCGTCGGTTCCCTGGCGAACGCTTCGAGGTTTTCGTGCGCCGTCGGTGACTCGCGCACATCCTCCTCGGCGTCTGTCTCGCCTGATTCGTCTCCCCCCGGAGTCCGGTCCTCCGCTGCGGACTCGTCGTCAGGAGCCTCCTCTGCACTGTCGCGCGATTGTTGGCCGGCGTCCGACTCCCCGTCAGTCGAAGCTGTCTCGCTTTCGACGTCTGCATCCTGCTCGCTCATATCCGTAGGAAGCCCTCTCGTGAATAAAAAGCACGCGACATCGGTTACTACAGTCCCCGTGGACCGAGAACTCGAATCGGATCTGTATAGCTAGATACTGTCGCAGCCGGCGTCAGTATAACTAGCCGCATCTTCCAGGGGATACCGGCTGCATTCATTTCGTATGGCAAGTCAGATGTCCCAGCTTACCCGTTCCTCCGAATCGCCCGCCGGAGACCAGACCGACGACGTAACGCCGGAGTTGCTCGAGTTGCTCGGCGACGAGTACACCCGGCGCGTACTGGAAGCGGTCACCGAGCAGCCCTGTAGCGGACGGGACGTAATGGATGCCGCGGATGTATCGAAAGCGACGGCGTACCGCCGGCTCGGCGACCTCGAAGACGCGGGGTTGGTCGAATCGGAGACGGTGTTCGATCCCGACGGCCACCACCACGAACAGTTCCGGGCGGTCGTCGAGTCGATCGACATCGAATTCGGTAGCGACGGTCTCGGCGTGACGATCGAGACCGAAACACAGCCTGTGGCCGACCCTCCCGGGAGCCAGCTCGTGGCTGACGATTGAGAACAGCTCCGATCCAACGGGGGATCGCATACCGTTCCGCGTGTCCCGCTCCCAGTATGCGTCCCGGCCGGACATACACGCTTTTGCGGATGCCGGTCAGACTCTCCCCCATGACGAACAAACAGGAGGTCCGACAGCGTCTCGTCGAAAGCGGTGTCACGGCAGTACTGCGCGGTGTCCCGGAAGCAAAGATGGTCGACGTCGCAGCGGCCGTCTACGAGGGCGGCGTGAAAGCGCTCGAACTCACCGCCGACGCGAAACACTGTTCGGAGATGGTCGCCGCCGTCGACAGGGAAATGGCGGACACCGACGCGGTCGTCGGTGTGGGCACCGTCATGGACGCCGCGGCTGCACGAAACGCGATCGAGGCCGGCGCAGCGTTCATCCTCGCGCCGAATCTCAACGAGGAGGTCATCGACGTCTGCAACCGCGAGGGGGTACTCGTCATCCCCGGCATCATGACGCCTACGGAGGCAGCACAGGCGATGGAAGCCGGCGCGGACATCCTGAAGATGTTCCCCGCAAGCACTGTCGGGCCGAACCACATCGAAGCGCTCCGTGGTCCGCTCGGTGCGGTCGATATCATCCCGACCGGCGGTGTCTCGACGGACAACGTCGCGGACTACTTCGACGCCGGCGCGATCGCCGTCGGCGTCGGCTCCGCACTGGTCGACTACGAGGCGATCGAACGCGGCGATATGGACGCCGTCCGGGAACAGGCCGCCGAGTTCGTCGAAGCTGTCGAAGCTGCCCGGCAGTGATCGTCAGTCGTGTTCGCGACACGCAAAGCGGTCGCTCACGGAGTTGAAATCTTGGAAGCGCCCGAGGCGGGATTTGAACCCGTACACAGACGTTCCTGCTCGGCCTCCGGCCTGCGCGGGCATGCGGCTGTTTGTGTTCAAATCCCGCGTTGTTCACACAGAGATTTCAGTCGTGTTCGCGACACGCAAAGCGGTCGCTCACGGAGTTGAAATCTTGGAAGCGCCCGAGGCGGGATTTGAACCCGCGTCACGACCGTGACAGGGTCGTATGAT
>Ga0207714_1000995_pt1 | contig 18947 bp, 15 predicted proteins | sample PonA232FremontCA_2_FD_187270 | JGI IMG/M metagenome (GOLD analysis project Ga0207714, IMG submission 187270) | Marine sediment microbial community from Fremont, CA, USA - Pond A23 Sediment 2 (SPAdes) | ecosystem: Environmental > Aquatic > Marine > Unclassified | place: USA: Fremont, California...
TACCCGAGGCCAGCACTACGGTGGTGGCAGCGGACAGCGTCGCGGCGAAGCCGCGACTCGGGGTGAGCTCGGTGATGCCGGTGCCCACCGTGGCAATCACCTTGTGGCCGTAGGTGACCAGGCCGACGACGATGCCGCCCCCGCCCAGCACCAGCACCCACCAGGGCACCAGCGCCGCGCCTGCCACGTCGCCGCCGCTCTGCACCACGCTGATCACGGCCGCCAGCGGACCCACGGCGTTGGCCACGTCGTTGGAGCCGTGGGCGAAGGCCATGGCACAGGCGGTGAAGATCATCAGTACGCCGAAGACCTGCTCGACGCTGCCGAAGCCGAACTGGTCGGTCTGACGTCTGACTCGGCTGACCCGGCGCTCGCGCAGGACACCCAACGTCAGACAGAGCCCACCGAAGAGTACAGCCACCACGAAGCTGGCACCGAAGCCGAGGTCCAGGCCGACGTGCTTCAGCCCCTTGGTCAGGGTCACCATGGCAACGATGAAGCCGACCAGGAAGACATAGATGGGAACGTAGCGCTTGGCCGCGGCGAAGGGGTCGCGAGCCTCGAAGATCAGGTGCTGCACCGACTTGAAGATCATGAAGGCGATGGAGCCGGCCAGCAGCGGCGAGACCAGCCAGCTGGCGGCGATCTTGCCCACTGCTCCCCAGTCCACCGCGCCCGCCCCCAGGCCCGCCGCCGCGAAGCCGACGATGGCGCCGACGATGGAGTGGGTGGTGGAAACCGGCCAGCCCTTGGCCGAGGCGATCAGCAGCCAGGTGCCGGCCGCGAGCAGCGCCGCCAGCATGCCGTAGACCAGCAGCTGAGGATCCTCCTGCAGCAGCTCGGGATCGATGATGCCCTTGCGGATGGTGTCGGTGACCTCGCCGCCGGCCAGCCAGGCACCGAGAAACTCGAAGATCACGGCGATGATGATCGCCTGCTTGATGGTGATGGCCCGCGAGCCCACCGAGGTGCCCATGGCGTTGGCGACGTCGTTGGCGCCAACGCCCCAGGCCATGAAGAAGCCGAAGAGACAGGCGAGAATGATGAAGATCTCACCGTGCTGCGCAATGATCGACATAGGGAGGGTCCCCTGTTGCGGTCGGAAGGAGGTCGACACGATGCGGCCCCGGGATCGCCGGGGCCGCATCGTCAGTTGGCCGTCATGATCTGCAGGCGGCTGCCGACGCGCTCGGCGCGGTCGGAAAGCTCACCCACCCAGTCGATGATCTTGTAGAGAAACATCACGTCCACCGGCGGCAAGCGATCCTCCAGCTCGAAGAGCTGACGACGAATGGTCACCTGCTGGCCATCGGCCTGATGCTCCAGCACATGCAGTTCACGGATCAGCTTCTGCATCACGTCGGAGACGTTGCGACCGAAGCCGGACTCGAGCAGATCCTTGAGTTCCTCCAGGGCGTGGCGGGCCTGGGCCACGCAGGCCACCGAGGTGCGCATGTAGTCGCGCATCGGCTGGGCCAGCTCCTGGGGCATCTGCATCCTGCGCCCCAGCATGATGCCGGTGATGTCACGCACCTTGTTGGCGATCTTGTCCTGGACGCTGATCAGGTCGAGCAGGTCGGACCGCGACACCGGCAGGAACATGGTGTTGGGCAGATTGAGGCGCAGCTCGGTCTTGAGCTCGTCGGCCTCGTGCTCGAGGCGGGTGATGGTCTCGCGATGCTGCTCGGCGGTCTCCCAGTCGCCCACGAGAGAGGCATCGAAGAAGGGCAACAGCGCGTCGGCGCACTGGTTGGTCTTGACGATATGGGCCAGCAACGGATGGAATGGCGAGCGGCCGAACATCGCGGAGAAGGGATTGGATGTCACCATGGGGCATCTGAAAACCTGGAAAATGGCGGCGCCAGTATAGTGACTGATGCCATCACCGTCATGAAAAAATCACCAAATATTCATCATATCGAGGTGGCGTTCCGATGGCAGATGAGATCGAACTCAAGCTGGCTCTGGGGGTCGAGGCACCCGACGCGCTGCGACATCATCCCCGCCTGGCCGACCTGACCCCCAAGGTCACACGGCTCGGCAATACCTACTTCGATACCCCCGAGGGCGACCTCGAGCGAGCGCGCATGGCGCTGCGCCTGCGCCGGGCCGATGACCGCCTGCTGCAGACGCTCAAGACACGCGGCCAGGGTGGCGGCGGTCTATCGACCCGCGGCGAGTGGGAGTGGGACGTGCCGGGCCCTGGGCTCGACCTGTCGGGGCTGGCCGCCCTGCCGCCCCTGGCCGAGTGCGACCCGGGCCTGCTCGAACGCCTGATGCCACGCTTCGCCACCGATTTCATGCGCGAAACCTGGTGGCTGGAGGAGAAGGACGCGACCCTCGAACTCGCCCTGGATCTGGGCGAGGTGCGGGCAGGCGGACAGACGGTGGCCATCCGCGAACTGGAGCTGGAGCTCAAGGCCGGCGAGGCCGAGGCGCTGTGGGCGCTGGCAGAGACGCTGGCCGACACGATCCCCATGCGCCCCTCGGACACCAGCAAGGCGGCTCGCGGCGGGGCACTGCTCGGCGCCGGCTGGTCGCTTCCCCGGGGCGGCACCCCTGACGCCTGGCTGCATCGCGCCACCGTGGCACTGGACGCCCTGGCGGATACCGGACAGAACGCCTGGCGCGACGATGCACGTCAGGCCTTCCAACGCCTTGCGCAAGTGGGCGAAGATACCGTCTCAGACAAGACACTGCGCGACGATGCGCGTGCGCTGGCCGAGGCACTGAACACGTCAGCGTGGCTGACGCCGACCTTTGGCCGCCGGATGTTACGCCTGGCGCGCCGACTACCCGGCGACGTCGACCTGGCCTGACCGGCCCTGGCCACCACAAGGACGAACGCCGTGAATCACACTCCCAAGCCCGGTGGCGAAGGCCTGCGCACGCGGGTCTTCCAGGTCATATTCGAATCCGACACGCCGCTGGCCAAGGGCTTCGATATCGCGCTGATCGTGGCGATACTCGCCAGCGTGACGGTGGTAATGCTGGAGAGCATCGCGAGCCTGCGCGCCGACTACGGCACGCTGTTCTTCTGGCTTGAATGGGGGTTCACGCTGGTCTTCACCCTCGAGCTGGCACTGCGCCTCTACTGTCTCGAGCGACCCTGGCTGTATCTGCGGAGCTTCTACGGGGTCATCGACCTGATCGCCATCCTGCCGACCTGGCTGACATTGATCCTGCCCGGCGCCCAGACCCTGGTGATGGTGCGCCTGCTGCGCACGCTGCGCATCTTCCGTGTGCTGCGTCTGATGGAGTTCGTCGGCGAGGGACGCCTGCTGGTCGATGCCCTGAAGCGCAGCAGCCACCAGATCTTCCTGTTCCTCTTCACCGTCTTCATGCTGGTGGCCATCTTCGCCGCGATCGTCTATCTGATCGAGCCCGCCGAGGCAGGCTTCACCAGCATCCCCAAGGCGATCTACTGGGCTGTCGTCACCCTCACCACGGTGGGCTACGGTGACATCGTGCCGGTGACGCCGCTGGGCCAGGCGATCTCGATGATGGTGATGCTGATCGGCTACTCGATCATCGCCGTGCCCACCGGGGTCTTCTCTGCCGAGGTGATACGCTCGATCCGCGCCGACCGCTACTCCGACGAAGCCTGTCCGGGCTGCGGCCATGATCGCCATGAGCAGCGCGCCAACTACTGCCTGCTGTGCGGTACCTGGCTGGATGAGACCACCCCCGATCCGAGGCTGCCCGAAGAGGAGAAGAAGGCCTGGTGGCGCGAGCACAGCGGCGATGAACAGGATACACCGCCGGTCCGTTGAGCCGACGGCGCAGGAGGTTCAGGTCTGGAAGGGAGTGATGTCGCCACGGCCTTCGCGGAGGATCTTCGGCGGCAGGTCGCGCAGGTCGATCACGCTGGTGGGCTCCAGGTGGCAGGCGCCACCGTCGATGATCAGGTCGAGGTGCGCGCCGAAACGTTCGCGGATCTCCTCGGCGTCGGTCATCGGCAGCTCTTCCCCGACCGGGATCAGGGTGACGCTCATCAGCGGCTCGCCCAGGGCCGCGAGCAATGCCCGGCTGATGGCATGGTCCGGCACCCGCACCCCGATGGAACGGCGCTTGGGGTGAAGCAGCAGACGCGGCACCTCACTGGTGGCGTCCAGAATGAAGGTATAGGCGCCGGGAGTGTGGGCCTTGAGCAGGCGAAAGACGTCGTTGTCCACCTTGGCATAGGTGCCAATCTCGGACAGATCGGAGCAGACCAGGGTGAAATTGTGCTTGTCGTCGAGCGAGCGCAGCCACTTGATCCTCTCGATGGCCTTCTTGTCGCCCAGGTGGCAGCCCAGGGCATAGCCGGAATCCGTCGGATAGGCAACCACGCCGCCGTTGCGGATGATCTGGGTCGCCTGGTCGATCAGGCGCTTCTGGGGATTGTCGGGGTGAATCTGAAAGAACTGGCTCATGCGAGCTCCCTGTTCGGTGGCCGGTTGACGATGTCTGTCACTATAGCGCGTCGCGATCTCGCGTTCCGGCCTCAGGCGGCGGCCGGGGCGGCAAGGCCGGCGAGTCGCGGGTGCGTCCATACCGGCGGCGTGGCGGTACGCGGCACCGGACTCATGCTGCCCGGCGCCAGGTGGCCGCCGGGAAAGTGGAAATCGCTGCCCACCGAGCCGGTGAGGCCGCGCTCCTGCAGCTGACGCGCCAGGTCGCGGGTCACATCGGCATTCTGAAAGCCGCTGACCAGCTCGGCAGCCTGGCCGCCGGCGGCGGCGAAGTCGTCGAGCAGCAGGCCGCGCTTGCGCCGCGTCAGTCCGTGGCACAGCGGATGGGCCAGAACAGCGACCCCGCCAGCGTCGAGAATCCACGCCACCGCGGTGGAGAGAAAGGGCCAGTGGGCCTTGATGTCCCCGGCCTTGCCATTGCCCAGGTGCTTCTTGAAGGCCGTACCGATGTCGGGCACCAGCCCGGCCGCCACCAGCGCCCGGGCGAAGTCGGGACGGCCCAGTGGGCGCATCGATCCGGCCTGCTCACGCGCCCGCGCCAGGGCATCGCCGAGCCCGATCTTTTCGAGCCGCTCGGCGATTCGCCAAGAGCGCTGTTCGCGTGCCTCGGCCTGGGCCGCCAGGCCCGGCACCAGCGCCCCGCAGGGACCATCGGGCAGCAGCCCCACCACGTGGATGTTGACACCGCGCCATTGAGTGGACAGCTCGGTGCCGGGGATCAGTTGGATTCCCTCGCGCTGCGCGGCTACCTGCGCCTCTGCGATGCCCGCCATGGTGTCGTGGTCGGTCAGCGCCATGTGGGTCAACCCGCGGGCTCGACACAGTGCCACCAGATCAGCCGGCGGCAGGGTGCCGTCGGAGGCCGTGGAGTGCATGTGAAGATCAATGGTGAGGGGGTCTCCCTCGAAGCGCACGGGAAGTGCTGGCATGGGCATGACGGCGGCAGGTGACTTTGTCAGAATATTCGTCCATGTTGCTTGCCCGGCCGGTGACGGTCAATGCCGGGTGCCGGGTGGACCAGCAGTGCAAACCGCTCACCACGAGGAAGTCCCGAGATGCTCTACGCCATCATCAGTGACGATGTAAACAACAGCCTGGAGCGGCGTCTGGCCGCCCGTCCCGACCATGTGGCCCGCCTCGAGGCGCTGCGCGACGAGGGCCGCCTGGTACTCGCCGGCCCCCATCCGGCCATCGACAGCAATGATCCGGGCGACGCCGGCTTCTCCGGCAGCCTGGTGGTCGCCGAGTTCGAGGACCTGGAGAGTGCTCAGGCCTGGGCCGACGCCGATCCCTACATGATCGCCGGCGTCTACGCCAAGGTAGTGGTCAAGCCCTTCAAGAAGGTGCTGCCCTGAGTCCCGTCGTGACCGCTGCCCCCGATGCCCTGCCCCCGCTGTCCGGTCTGGAGAGTGCCCGACTGGCGTGGCGCCAGGAGGAGAACGGCGAGGAGGCGCCCCACTCCACGGCCTTCGACGATGTCTACTTCTCGCGTCATGACGCCCGCGCCGAGACCGAGCATGTCTTTATTGCCGCCAATAGGCTGCCCGAGCGATTTGCCGGCTGGCAGGCGTCGCGCCCCTTCGTGATCGGCGAGACCGGCTTCGGCACCGGGCTCAATATGCTGTGTGCCTGGGCCTGCTTCGATACCCATGCACCGCCGGCCGCCCGACTCCACCTGGTCTCCACCGAGAAGTTCCCGCTACGCCGCGACGATCTCGCCCGGGCGCTGTCCGCCTGGCCGGACCTGGCCGACCGGGCCGCGCGCCTGGTCGCCCAGTGGCCCGAGCCGGTGGCCGGCGTGCACCGGCTGTGGCTCGACGCGCGCGTCACCCTGGACCTGCATTTCGGCGACACCAGCGAGCGGCTGGCGCTGCTCGACGGCCGGGTGGACGCCTGGTTCCTCGACGGCTTTGCTCCCGCCAAGAACCCCGACATGTGGAAACCCGAGCTGTTCGAGGCCATGGCGGCCCGCTCACGCCCGGGCGCCACCCTGGCCACCTTCACCTGCGCGGGCGTGGTCAAGCGTGGCCTGGCCGCCGCCGGCTTTCGCTGGCGCAAGGTGCCAGGTGCCGGACGCAAGCGTGAGATGCTGACCGGCGAGCTCCTCGAGCCGGCCGAGGAGCGCCGGCGGAAGAACGCTCCCTGGTTCACACCCCCTGACCCGCACTGCGCCGGCCACGTGGCGGTGATCGGCGCCGGGATCGCCGGCACCAGCACCGCCGCTGCCCTGGCACGACGAGGCGTGAGGGTGACCCTGATCGACCGCGATGGCCCCGGCAGCGGCGGCTCCGGTAACGCCCAGGGGGCGCTCTACGTCAAGCTCGCCGCCGATACCAACCTCCAGAGTCGGGTCTATCTCGCCGGCCTGCTGCACAGTCACCGCTGGCTCGGCACCCTGGACCCGGCCGGACAGCTCTGGGCGCCCTGCGGCGTGCTGCAGCTGGCCACGAGCGAGAAGGAAGAGGCGCGCCAGAGGCGCTTCCTGACCCACCATCCCCTGCCTCAAAGCGTGGTGCGCGGGGTCACGGCCGATGAGGCCTCACGGCTGGCTGGCACGCCGATCGACCATGGCGGACTGGAGTACCCCCAGGCGGGCTGGGTACGGCCTGCCACCCTCTGCGCGCGGCTCGCCGGCATGCCGAGCATCCAGGTCCGTCAGGCGACGGTAGTCGACCTGGTCCGGAACGAGAAGGGCTGGTCTCTGACGCTGGAGGACGGCAACGACCTGGCAGCAGACCAGGTGGTTGTCGCCACCGCATCGCTGGCCAACCGCTTCGCCCAGACAGCGCCACTTCCCCTGCAACCGGTGCGTGGCCAGGTCAGCCGGCTCGGCCTGCCCAGAGACGCGCCTGATATCGCACGCGTCATCTGTGCAGGGGGCTATGTGTCGCCGTCGCTGGACGGCGCACTCACCTTCGGCGCCACCTTCACGCCACGCGACACGAACACCGGCACGCGCGTTGCCGACCATGTGGCCAACCTGGCGGAGCTCGAGGCCACTCTGCCCGCCTTCGTGGCCGCCCTGCGCAAGGCGGGGGTGCCACTCGATCCGCCTGAACTGGAGGGTCGCGCCGCGATCCGAGCTGCCAGCCCCGACAAGTCGCCCTATGCTGGCCCGGTGCCCGACGCCGAGGCCTGGCGGCGCGATTATGCGGCGCTGGCCAAGGACGCCACCCGAGTACCCGACACGCCCGGCCATTGCCACGCGGGGCTGTGGATCAGTGCCGCCCACGGCTCGCGTGGCCTCGCCAGCGCGCCGCTCTGTGCCGAACTGATCGCCTCCCGGATCTGCGACGAACCGCTGCCCCTCGAGCAGCCGCTGGTGGACCACCTGCACCCCGGCCGGCGGCTGATCCGCGACCTGATAAGAGGGAAATAGAGAAGCGCTGATTTACGTCGCGCGCGATGAGATGTTGGCTGCCGCCGAATCACAGCCTTGCAGGCCCGGTAAGCGCCAGCGCACCAGGCGTGATGACGTCGCCAATTTCACGTCGGATGCGCCTTCGGCTTATCCGGCCTACGTTCATAACGGCTTGTCAACGCATTGATTTTCGGTAATCCACTCGTCCAGCCTTACCCCTCTTCCTCGTCGTCGGCCAGGTCGCGGCCGAAGGTGCGCCACTGGGCCAGGGTCATCACCTCGGTGGTCTCGGTCCTGAGATCATGGGCGATCAGCAACTCGCCACCTTCGAGTTGCGTCTTGAGCTGGGCGACCCAGCCCCGCATCCCCTCGCCGGTATCGGTGGTATCGTAGCCCTGTCGAGTGACGAAGGCCTCCAGCAGGGCATCCAGGGTCTCGCCCGGCAGCATGCGGTAGGGCACCTCGATAAAGCGATCGCCGCTCATGAATCCGTCTCTCCCTTTTCCCAGTTCTCCAGCCGCTCGATGAAGGTGGTCTCGTCGATGATCTCGACCCCCATCTGCTCCGCCTTCTCGCGCTTGCTGCCGGCGGCATCTCCCGCCACCACGCAGGCGGTCCTGCGGGAGACGCTGCCGGCCACCTTGGCGCCCAGAGCCTGGAGTCGCGCCTTGCCCTCGTCACGAGTCATCGTCTCGAGGGTGCCGGTCAGCACCCAGCTCTGACCGGCCAGTGGCTGGGGCCGCTCGCCGACCTCCCCCTCTTCCCACGTCAGCCCGCAGGCGATCAGGTCGTCGATGGTCTCGCGGTTGTGGGGCTGACGAAAGAAGGTATGGACGTGGGCGGCGACGACGGGCCCCACGTCCTCCACGCTCTCCAGTGCCGAGATATCGGCCTGCATCAGCGCCCTCAGGGTGCCGAAGTGACGAGCCAGGTTGGCCGCCGTGGCCTCGCCCACTTCACGGATGCCCAGCGCATAGATGAAGCGTTCGAGCGTGGTGTGCTTCGCCTTCTCGAGGGCTGCCACCAGATTCTCGGAAGACTTCTTGCCCATGCGCGGCAGTTCGGCGAGGCGCTCGGCGTCCAGCCGGAAGAGATCAGCCGGCGTGGTGGCCCAGCCACGTTCGACCAGCTGATCGATCAGCTTGTCGCCCAGGCCATCGATGTCCAGTGCACGACGCGAGGCAAGATGCTTCAGGGCCTCCTTGCGCTGAGCGGGACAGTAGAGCCCGCCGGAGCAGCGCGCCACCACTTCCCCCTCCAGGTGCTCGATGTCCGAGCCGCAGGCCGGGCAGTGTTCGGGAAATGCGATCGGCCGTGCATCGGCCGGACGGTACTCCTCCAGCACCCGGACCACCTGGGGTATGACGTCGCCGGCCCGGCGCACCGCCACCGTATCGCCGATCATCACCCCGAGCCGCTCGATCTCATCGGCATTGTGCAGGGTGGCATTGGACACGATAACGCCGGCCACCGAGACCGGCTCGAGGCGCGCCACAGGCGTGATCGCCCCGGTGCGGCCGACCTGAAACTCCACGTCGTTGAGCCGGGTGGTCTCTTCCTGGGCCGGAAACTTGAAGGCGATGGCCCAGCGAGGGGCCCGCGCTACGAAGCCCAGCTCGCGCTGCAGACGCAGATCGTCGACCTTGATCACCACGCCGTCGATGTCGTAGCCCAGATCGTCGCGCTTCTCGCCAAGCTGCCGGCAGTAGTCGATGACGCCTTCGGCGCCCTCGACGACCGCCAATGCCGGGCTGGTACGAAAGCCGAATTCGCCGAGCCGAGCCATCAGCTGGCTGTGGCTGGTATCACCCTGCGCCGGCGCGATGCGCGCCACCTGATAGGCGCTGAATTCCAGCGGACGCCTCGCGGTGATTCTGGGATCGAGCTGCCTCAGGCTGCCGGCGGCGGCATTGCGGGGGTTGGCAAACACCTTGCCATCGGACTCCCGGGCCCGCTCGTTCAGCGCTTCGAAGCCTTCATGACTCATGATCACCTCGCCACGCACCTCCAGCAGGTCGGGCAGGGCATCACCGCGTAGCTTCAACGGAATGGAGCGCAGGGTGCGCAGATTGGAGGTGATGCCCTCACCCGTGCGGCCATCGCCGCGGGTGGCACCGCTGACCAGTCTGCCCTGCTCGAAGACCAGCGACACCGCGGCACCGTCGAGCTTGGGCTCACAGCAAAAGGCCAGCGCTTCACCATGGTCCTCGAGTCGGTCTGCCACGCGCCTGACGAAGGCCTTGATCTCTTCCTCGCTGAAGGCGTTGTCGAGAGACAGCATGGGCACGGCGTGCCGCACTTCCGGGAAGCCGGCCTCGGGCGGGGCGCCCACCCGCTGAGTGGGCGAATCCGGGGTTACCAGATCCGGGTAGGCGTCCTCGAGCTCCTGCAGGCGGCGAAGTCGACGGTCATAGTCAGCGTCGGTGAGCCGGGGCTCGTCGAGAACGTAATAGCGATAGTTGGCGTCGTCGAGCTCGGCACGCAGGCGCGCCACCTCCTCGAGGATCTGCGGGTCGGCTTGGGTCATGGCGTCCCTGGTCTGGTTGCAAGAAAGCTCAAAACGTCGGGCCGCGCATCAATTCGCATCCCTGACAACGGAACAACCCCATGAAGTCATGGGGTTGTTCCTCTTCCGACGGCATGGGGAAGACGTGCGACTAGTTCACCTGATAGCGGTTGAGACGATTGCGACGCTCGAACTCCTGAACCCGCTGACGGGCGAATTCCACGGTCTGGGCGGTCATCACGCTCTGATTCTCGTCCTTGAGCTCGCCACCGAGATGGCGAACGATGACCATTGCCGTCTCGACCATCGCCTCGAAGGCGGCCGCGGTATCGCGGGCGCCCGGCAGTGGCATCAGCAGCGTGATGCCCGGGGTACGAAAGTCATCCATCGACTCGATGGGAAACGTCCCGGGCTTGACCACGTTGACCATGGAGAACTGCAGACGACTCTCGGGATCCTCGGTCTCGAAGCGATGAAAGATGCCCATGTCGCGTCCGTAACGCAGCCCACATGCCAGCATCAGGTCGAGCAGCGCCGTGCCGGAGAAGCCTTCCTCATCCCGGGCTATCACACTGATGACGATGATCTCGTCCGACTGGCTCAGGGTCTCTCGGGCGTGCTCGGCATTCACGTCATGGCGAAGGGCCCTTTCCAGTACGGGGTGAGTCTGCACCACGTCGTCACGGGGTGCCAACTCGTCCCTTGCGGCCTCGGACGGCACCTCATCGGACACCTGCCGATGAGCCTGCTCCACCTGGGCCTGCTGACGCGTCGCTGCCTCATGGGCAACCTTCTCGGTACGCGCCTGTTCGCGGCGGGTCTTCTCGCCGCGCTTTTGCTCACGCCGCTCCGACAGGGTCTTCTGCAGAGAGGCACCGAAGCGCTGCATGGAGGAACCCACACGCCTTGAGCCACTCTTCAAGGAGTCCCCCATGCCTTCGAGGTCCACCAGGCGATAGCCGTCCTCTTCGGCGTATGCGTCATGATCGTGAGGATCGGCAGTCAGTGGCGGCGTGTCATGAGACGAGGCCCTGGACGCCAGGGTCGCTTCGTCAAGACCCTCCAGACTGGAGAGCCCCGGCTCGCGGCGTTCGTCCTCGCCACGATGGCGTCCGCTGGTCTCTTGCCCCGATGTCGCCCCCTGGGATGCGGGCACATGATCCTCGGCGTGGACCTGATGTGCTGCCCGGGGTTCGGGGTCGTGGTTCACCGGCGGGAGGGTCTCGGGGATTTCGGAAGAACGGGGGACGCTCGGTTCACGCTCGCCGTCGCCAACGGCCGGTCGGCTGCTTGCGTCATCCGTCCCCTGGGAATGACGACGAAACTCCGACAGCACCCGCGAGGGGCCGGGATGTTCCTGTCGCTGCAGCTTGGGCTTGGGTTGTACCCCCCGGTCATCTGCTGGCCTGACGACCCGCGCCCCTCCGTTGGGCAACTCCCAGTTGATTTCGGCCGCACGGGCCGCCGCTTCTGGGTCCTCTTCACTCGCCGTCGGGTCACGCTCGTCTCGGTCCGCTGAGACCTGATCGAGACGGGGAACACGACGCTGACGCTGCAGGCGACGCACACCGTCAATGACGATGAGGGTCACCAGCGCCAGTCCTAGAATGATCAGCCACTCTCTTAATTCCATGGGTCGTCATGCCTTTTGCTAAGGCGCCATGCCTAATGGTTGTTCGTCAACAGCATAGCGCGATTGCCAAAAAAAAGGCCACTTTTTTTATTTGTCAAGCTCGGCATTTTCATGCCGCAACTGAACAGAGCCTTCGCAATCGCCTCCCAGATTCCCTGTGCTTCCGTGCGATGCAGCATTATTTACCTTCCTTGTTAACCTGTTTGCCCTTCCCGTTCAAGTCAATCAGACCTCGGCCAGGGCCGCGGCCTCCTCGACACCCACCGATACCAGACGAGACACCCCCGGCTCCTGCATGGTCACACCCATCAGACGTTCCGATGCTTCCATGGCGATCTTGTTATGGGTGATGTAGATGAACTGGACGGTGTCGGACATGTCCTTCACCAGCTTTGCGTAGCGCCCCACATTGGCATCATCCAGTGGCGCATCCACCTCATCGAGCATGCAGAAGGGCGCCGGATTGAGCTGAAAGATGGCAAAGACCATCGACAGGGCGGTAAGCGCCTTTTCCCCACCGGACAGCAGGTGAATGGTGCTGTTCTTCTTGCCGGGAGGACGCGCCATGATGGCCACCCCGGTTTCCAGCAAATCTTCCCCTGTCAGGGTCAACCATGCGGTTCCCCCGCCGAATACCCGCGGGAAAAGTGCCTGCAGGCCGGCATCGACACGCTCGAAGGTGTCGCGAAATCGTGTTCGCGTTTCCTGATCAATGCGTCTGATGGCCCGGTCCAGCGTTTCCAGGGCCTCGCTCAGCTCAGCATGCTGCGCCTCCAGGTAGTCCCGCCGCTCGGCTTGCTGGTCGTACTCCTCGATGGCTGCCAGGTTGATGGCGCCAAGCCGACGAATACGCTCGCCGACCTCTTCCAGCCGAGCCTGCCAGGCAGACTCGGTCGCGGCGGGATCCAGCGCATCGGACAGGGTCGTGACGTCATGATGCAGCTCGGCCAGCTGTTCGTCCTGCGCTTCGGCCTTGAGAGAGAGGGCCTGGACCTGCATGCGGGATTCCTGAAGGCGTTCGCGAACTCCCTCGAGGCTTCGCTCGTGACCCTGCCGCGCCTGCTCGTCCTCGCGCAGCCGCTCGACCAGCTCGGCGGCACGGGCACGGGTCTCGTTGAGCACCTGCTCCTCGCGCTCGCGGCGATCAAGCAGCGTATCGAGCCATTCGCGCTGCTCCTCGTCAGGTTCATGTAGGCCTTCCCGCGCCTGCTCGAGTTCGGCACAACGCGAGGCGAGCCGCGCTCTCGTCTCGCCAACGCGATCCAGCTGTTCGGCCAGACCGGTACGCTCTGTCACGGCCCGCTCCTGTTCCAGGGCCAGTCGTTGGGCCTGCTCGGCAAGTGGGCGCTGCCGTGCCCGCAAGGCGGCCAGCGACTCACGCGCATCGCGGCGCGCCCGCTCGAGCCGTTCTCGGCTCTCGGCCCCCTCCTCCAGACGGGTCATGGCCGCCTGCCACTGCTCGCGTGCCTCCTCGAGCGCCAGGAGGGCCTCCTCCCGGGATTCGGCCAGCCCTTCGAGCTCCTCGCTCAGTTCGGCGGCCCGCTCCTCCAGATGTTCTAGCCGGCTGGCCAGCCCGCTCTCCTGAACGGCCAGCTGCTGGCGCTGCTGCTCGAGCTCTCGCTCCTCAAGTCGCATCTGCTCCAGCCCCGTTTCCGCCTGCTCGATCCGGGCCTCGACCTCTTCGAGCATGCGGTCCTGGTCTTCGAGGCGCACTTCCACCTCGGCAAGCTCGTCGCGTACCTCCGTCTCACGGCGGCGGCTGACCAGCAGGGCATCCTGACCGTGGCCGGCGCCACGGTGGCAAACCCAGCCGGGTCCCAGCCAGAGCCCGTCGGGAGTGATCAGGCTCTCGCCGGCTCCCAACTGCTCGTGAGCCGCCCAGGCCAGATCGCGCTCCTCGATGCAGCGAATGCCGGCCAGCCACTGGCTCGCCGCGCCGGCACCGCGCACTCGGGCTGCCAGACTGCCGGCAGGCGCCGATGACGCGCAGGGATCGAGCAGGCCAAGTTCGGCATCCGGCGGCGAGGCAAGCGCCTCATGGGCGCCGGAAAGCGATGCCAGCCGGGCCCGCAGCCAGGGCGCCAGCACCCAGGAAACCGCCAGCTCCCAGCCGGGCTCAACCTCGAGGGCCTCACCCAGGCGGGGGGCCTCGACCAGGCCATGGGCGGCCAGGTGGGCATCGAGAGCCTCGTCGTGATCGGTCAGGGCCGCCCGGATCAGTGCCTCCAGCGACGCCAGCTCGCCTTGCAGGGTACTGCGCCTCTGTCGGTCGGCCTCGCGGGCCGCCTCGACCTCTCGGACCTTCTCCCGAGAACCGTCTCGGCTGGCCTGATGCTCGCCGCGGCGCGTCTCGAGCTCGGCCAGGCGGGTCTCGAGCTCGGCCCGGCGTTCCGCCAGTTCGCGGCGCTGCTCGCCCAGGCTTGCGATGTCGGGCAGCTCTTCGCGCTGCTGACGGCGACGTCGCTCATCGGCGGCCAGACGCTCCAGACCAAGCTCCAGATCACGCAGCCGGTCCTGAGCACGTTCCGCCTCGCGGCTCTGCGCCTGCCAGCGCTCGCCAACCTGTTCCCAGGCGGCGTCAGCTTCCTCGGCCCTGGGCTCGGCCTCCTCCAGTGCGGCGTCCAGCTCGGCAAGCTGCTCCGCTACCGCCTCCTGCTCCGGACCCAGCGTCTCGAGACGCTCTTCCAGACGCATCAGGCGTTCCGCGTCGTCATCGCCAAGGCGGGAAAGATCGGCCTGCTCACGCCGGGCGGCATCCAGGTCGCGAGCCAGCTGCTGGTCCCGGGAGCGCGTGTGTTCCAGATCCTGTTCCAGGCGGGCGATGGCGGTGGTGGTCTCGAAGAAGGTCGCTTGACGACCGTCGAGCTCCTCGGCGAGACGATCATGCTCGGCACGCGCCGCCTCCAGGCGACCTTCGGCCTGCCGCATCCCCAGCACCTCGCGTTCCACGGCGGTCTCGAGCTCCCGGACGCGGGTCTCTTCCTCCGCCTGGCTGGCACGCAGCGCGCGGCTGCGCAGCAGGGCCAGCTCGCCCTTGAGGCGATGCTCCTCCTGCTTGAGCGCCTGATAGCGACGCGCCGCCTCGGCCTGGCGCTTCAGGCGCTCGAGCTGCTTGTCGAGCTCCTCGCGGATGTCCTCCAGGCGTTCCAGGTTCTCCTGGGTGCGCCGCATGCGGTTTTCGGTCTCGCGGCGCCGCTCCTTGTACTTGGAGATGCCGGCCGCTTCCTCGAGCGTCGCACGAAGTTCCTCGGGGCGTGCCTCGATCAGACGCGAGATCATGCCCTGACCGATGATGGCATAGGAGCGAGGCCCCAGGCCGGTGCCGAGAAAGAGGTCGGCGATATCTCGACGACGACATTTCTGGCCGTTGAAGAAGTAGCTGGACTGAGCATCCCGCGAGACCTGGCGCTTGACGGCGATCTCGGCGTACTGAGCGTAGGCGCCACCCATGGTGCCGTCGCGGTTGTCGAAATGCAGCTCGATGGACGCAAGCCCGACCGGCTTGCGGCCGGTGGACCCGTTGAAGATGACATCGGTCATCGACTCACCGCGCAGGGTCTTGGCCGATGACTCTCCCATGACCCAGCGCACCGCATCGATGATGTTGGACTTGCCACAGCCGTTGGGGCCAACGATGGCGGTCATGTTGCCGTCGAAGGGTACCGTGACCGGATCAACGAAGGACTTGAATCCTGCCAGACGGATCGACGTGAGACGCATCGGGTTACTCGACGATCCGGTTGATCACCACCTCAACGGGCTCGCCATCGATGTCGCCCACCGTGACGCCCTCGAGGGTGCCGAACAGATCGCCAGGCTGAGGCGTGGCCTGGCCGCTCTCCGAGACCCGCACCATCAGTCTCGCCTGATCCACGCGGGAGATCCGTGCCTCGGGGGACATGGCGCGACTGTCATCGAGCACCACCGTGATCGGCAGCTCGCCCAGACGGGCACGCGCCACGGCCAGTGGCGGCAGCTCTCCCTGGAGATCCCTGGCCACCACGAAGACGCTGGCATCGGCGTCGAGCCGGTCCGCGAGCGCGTCATCCAGGCGAACCCTGACGGCGATGCCCGGACCCTCGGCAACGGCCTGCCCGGCCTCCTCCGGCGCGATCCCCAGGCGCTGCTGAGCAACGCGGATGCCCTGACGCAGCGCCTCGGCGGTATCGGGATCCTCCATGCCGGCGATGGCGCGACGCCACTGATCGATGGCGGTCTCATAGTTGCCCTCGTCGAAGGCATTGATGCCGAGCATGCCGAGCACCGTGGGCTGGCTGGAATCCATCGCCAGCACCTCGTCGACCAGGGCCTGAACGTCGCCGGTCATCTCGCGCCCGGCCGCGAAGTAGCGAATCTGGGCCAGCTCGGCCAGCAGCCGGGGCTGGCGCCCCTCGAGCTCGATCAGTCGCTCCAGGGCTCGGGTCGCCTCGGCGATGCGGCCACTGTCGCGATAGAGCGGGAACAGCGCGCGCCAGACGTTGGGATTGTCGGGCTGGCGGGTCGCCTGCTCCTCGAGCCGCTCGACCAGCATCGGCAGCGACGCCTCGGGGTCGTTCATCACCTGCTGCTGAACCGCGTACAGGGTAAGGTCGCCCTCTGACCCCTCCTGGAGGTACCAGGCGACGCTGGCCACCACGACGGCCACCATCACCAACGGTACGGCCAGCTTGCCGGACGCGGTCGACTTCAGCGGCGCTCGCTCGAGACGCTCGGTATCCTCGAGCAAGCTGCGTTCGAGTTCGAGGCGATCCTCGTCAAAACGCGAAGCGTCAATGTCACCTCGATCCCGTGCGGCCTCCAGGGAGGCTAGCCGACGGCGATAGATGGCGAGATTCTGGTCGACCGTGCGGTCGTTGGCCTCGAAGTCACGCTGGGCGGCACTTACCGAGGCGGCGCGCCGAAGGGGGGCTACCAGCAGCCAAAGGGCCGGCAGTAACAGGACGGCAATGGCGATCCATAGCAGGGTCATTCGGTCCTCTCGCGTTTGATCAGGGCTTCGAGGCGCTGCCGCTCCTCGGCGCTCAGGTCGCGGGCCGAGGTACGCCGACGCGCACGTACCATGAACACGACCACCAGGGCGCCCAGCAGCACCAGGCCGGCGGGGAGTCCCCACAGCAGCAGGGTGCGCCCCTCGAGACGCGGGTTGTAGAGCACATAGTCACCGAAACGGCTGACCATGAAGTCGAGTATCTCCTTGTCGGAGCGGCCGTCCTGGAGCTGGCGATACACCCGTTCGCGCATGTCGGTGGCGATGGGTGATTCCGAGTCATCGATCGCCTGGTTCTCGCACTTGGGGCAGCGCAGAGTCGCGGTGAGATCGCGATAGCGCTGTTCGGTGACCGGGTCATCGAATTGACGGACCTCCACCGCCGCCTGTCCCAGAACGGGCAACAGCAGCAGAGCGCACAGCAGGAGTCGGATGATCAACGCCATTTTTCCACCTCCGGCAGTATGGTCTCGCTCACGTCTTCCGGCCGAATGTAGCCGGTGTGGTGATAACGGATGATACCGTCACGGTCGACAAGGAAAGTCTCCGGCGCGCCGTAGACGCCCAGATCGAAGCCGAGACTGCCTTCGGGATCGAAGATATTGACCTCGAACGGATTCCCGAACTCGGCGAGAAACTCGCGCCCCTTCTCGCGGGTATCCTTGTAATCCACTCCCACCAGGCGCACCCCGTCCTCGGCAAGATCGAGCAACTGGGGCATTTCCTGCTTGCAGGTCGGGCACCATTCTCCCCAGACATTGACCAGCGTCACCTCACCCTCGAGCAGCGACGCATCCACCACCCGCTCGGGATCCTCAAGGGTGGTCAGCTCGAAGTCAGGGAACTCACGGGCCATCAGCGCCGAATCACGATCGAAGGGATTGATCGACAGCCCCATGTAGAGGAAGGCACCGAGTACCAGGAACCCGATCAGCGGCAGCAGCAACAGCAGGCGCCGCTTCATGGCAGGGCCTCTCGCGGCGCGGCGATCGCGGCACGCTCCGAGTCACGCGTCGGGTCGCGCGCCGTGACGGTACGGCGGTAGCGCCGATCGGCCACGGCCAGAACGCCGCCGGCCGCCATCAGCAGAGCGCCCAGCCATAGCCAGCGCACGAAGGGCTTGTGCTGGATGCGCATCGCCCAGCTGCCATCCTCCAGGTCCTCGCCCATGGCCACGTAGAGATCGCGAAACAGCCCCGGACGCAGCGCCACCTGCGTCATCGGCATGCCCCGGGCGAGGTAGAGGCGCTTCTCGGGCGTCATGGTGAAGCTGCGCTGGCTGTCACCACGGCGCACCTCGATCTCGGCAGTATCGGCCAGGTAGTTGGGGCCACGACGGCTGGCGAGTTCGGTCATGGTGAAGGTGTAACCGGCCACCGCGGCGCTATCGCCCACGCCCATGCGCACGTTGCGCTCGATGGCATAGTTGGAGACGACGGTGACACCGATGATGGTCACCGCAATGCCCAGGTGACCGAGAATCATCCCCCAGTAAGAGAGGGAAAGGCGCCTGAGACCGGCCATGCGGCCGTCGGCGTGACGAGACTTGACCCAGAGATCACGTGCCATGGGCAATACGACCCACAGGGCGATCACCACGCCCAGGCTCACTTTCAGGTTCCACTCCCCGCGATAGAGAAGCGGGGCGACTGCCCCGATCACCAGGGCCGCCAGACCGGCCGTCCAGCTGCGCTTGAAGAGGTCGCGGGCCGGGGTATGCTTCCAGCGCGACAGCGGTCCGAGCCCCATGAACAGGCAGAGCACCACCGTCAGCGGCACGAAGAGCGCATTGAAATAGGGAGGGCCCACGCTGATCTTGCCCAGGTTCAGGGCATCCAGAAGCAGGGGGTAGACCGTACCGAGCAGAACCGTGACGGTCATGATCACCAGCAGGATGTTGTTGATCAGCAACAGGGCGTCGCGCGAGAGCCAGCTGAAGCCCACCTGATGGCTGACGCGCGGCGCGCGCAGCGCAAATAGCAGCAGCGACAGCCCCACGGTGATGC
>Ga0207714_1000996_pt1 | contig 18944 bp, 20 predicted proteins | sample PonA232FremontCA_2_FD_187270 | JGI IMG/M metagenome (GOLD analysis project Ga0207714, IMG submission 187270) | Marine sediment microbial community from Fremont, CA, USA - Pond A23 Sediment 2 (SPAdes) | ecosystem: Environmental > Aquatic > Marine > Unclassified | place: USA: Fremont, California...
TCTGTTGGCTCTATCTCACTGAGGGCTGGTTTTTCCGGTGCCTCGTCCACCTCAACGACGAGTGAAACATACCATTCGCCGGTTGGCTCTTTTTTCAGTATAACTTCGTCAATCTCATCGGCATCGGGAACAGGTCGATTAGCGCGAATGTTGAACCAGCCGACCTTTTCGAGTCGGAGTCGCACAAACCTCTCACCGTCCGTGTTGTGATCCACGTTGAAACGGCTGGATTGGTTGTACGATACTGACCGAAATTCACCACTACCTTGCCACCGTAACCGCCCAACATCATAGCCATTGTCTCGACGTTCAGACAGCGTTTCAAGATCGCTGTGGATTTGGCTAATCGCCTGTTGTGCGGCGTGTCGGGATGGCTCTGCGAAGATCGGTCACCGGTTTACCCATTCAGTGAGCTTATTATGTTGGTCATAATCTGATGGTCGGTGGCTATGGTCAGATTGATAGTAATCTCTGACGGCGTGATTCCGAATCTGCCGGAGGATGTCGATCTGCCGCCATGCTTCGCTAGCGACCCCATTGGGGAGATACGCGCGAAAGCGAAGCGTTGCTTGCATCGAGTTAGTCCAGTTTTTTCACGGTGAGTTTCAGTTGATCGCCTGATTCGAGATCAAGCCCGTCACGGACATCTTCGGGGATCGTTACCTGCCCCCTGTCTCTGAGTTTTGGGTAACATTCCATCGTACTCAATACGATTATTCTTACTGAATCATATTAAATATAACGATTGTCGGCTTCACCTTCGGGGGTCAAGCCAAGGGAAATCAAAGATTTCCCGTATCCCGAAAAGCTCCCCTTTTCGAAGACCCTTAGGCAGTCGCCTTGGCCGCCTGTACAACGACCCCGACGAGGGCGACGGAAACGAACGCGTCGTCGGTTTCGCACTCGGCGCACCCGGCGCATCCCACGACTGGGACGAACTCGAATCACTCGTGCCCTGCACGGACTGCGGCGAGAGGAAGCCACACGGCGTCGAACTCGCTGACGGAGCCTTCAAACTCACCTGCGAGGACTGCGGTAACACGTTGGAGATAGGCGGATAACGAAACCCTCTCGTACGGTGCAGGCGTATCTTATACGTGGAGATAAGAGAGCTATACGCCGCGCTTGTCGACCTACACGGCGAACCCGACGGTGCCCCGGTCGAACACGGTAACGGCGAGGGGGTACGCCAGCTTCTGACGACCATACTTTCACAGAACGTCGCCGACACACAGACTGCACGCGCCACAGAGGCGCTTTTCGAAGCCTACACCGACTACGCGGCGATCGAGAACGCCGACACCGACGAGCTCGCCGAGGTGATCTCCGTCGTCGGTCTCAAGAACCAGAAGGCGGAAAGGATACAGCGCGCACTCACCGCGGTACGTGAGGAGACGGGCGGCTACTCGCTCGGCTTTCTCGACGGGATGGACACCGACGAGGCGCAGACGTGGCTCGAAGATATCAAGGGCGTTGGACCTAAGACAGCCAACGTCGTCCTCAGCTTCGGATTCGGGAAGCCGTCGTTCGCCGTCGATACACACGTCGAACGTCTCTCCAAACGTTTCGGTCTCGTGGACGAGACGGCGACGAACGAACGCGTCCACCGCGTTATGAACCGGAGGGTACCCGACGGTATCAAGTACGAGCTACACGTCCTCATGATAAACCACGGGCGTGGGTTCTGCACCGCACGTAACCCCGACTGCGACAACCCCGTCTGTGCACGTTACTGCTCGTGCGAAGTCTGCTCATAGACGACCTGCCCTAAGAGCTTTCCGGCTGTCCCGACAAGACCGTCCATGCCAACGCAGGACGAGGGTAAGCCGGGCGACCTGTTACGTGAACGCGCGGGAGAGGGGCGCAGGAAGCTCTGGTTCCTTCTTGAAGCCGACCGCTGGCTCGTGACCGCGGTTTTCATGCTGATCGTCTTCGTCGCACTGTCCGCCGCGGGCTACCTCCTACCTTCTGCGGAGAAAACACTCCTAAACACCGACTCCGTCGACACGGTCTTCCAAGGCTTCCTGACGGCGACCATAACCGGTGTTACGCTCGTCCTTACGCTCAACCAGCTCGTTCTGTCGCAGGAACTCGGCTCCGTGAGCGACCAGCGCGAACGTATGGAAGGTGCGTTGGAGTTCCGCAGTGACACCGCGGATACACTGGACGTGACCGTCAGCCCCGCCAAGCCGTCGAAGTTCCTCCGAGCCTTGGTTCAGGAGTCGGGAAGCTCGGCTAAGAGCCTCCTCGACTCCGTCGGTGACGACGGGGAGATCGCCGACGATGTCGAGAACCTGACCGCGGGTCTCGTCGAGAACGCCGAACGCGTCTCACAGGGACTCGACGGCGCACAGTTCGGCGAGTTCGATGTCGTCTCGTCCGCGCTCAACTTCAACTACTCGGGAAAGATCTTTGCGGCGCAACGTATCCGTGAACAGTACGGCGACAGACTCGGTGAGGACTCCGTGGAGGAGATAGAACGCCTCGTCAAGCTACTCAAGACGTTCGGGCTGGCGCGCGAGCATTTCAAGACGCTCTACTTCCAGTGGAGCCTGATCAACCTGTCGAGACGTATACTCGTCGCCGCGGTACCCGCACTCGTCGTATCGGCTGTCATGGTACTCTTCTTCGATGCCACGGCTTACACACATATCGGCAACGACACGCTCGTTCTCTTGATCGTATCTGCCGTGACCGTAGCCGTCTCACCGTTCATGATACTACTGGCGTACGTTCTCAGGATCGCCACCGTCACCAAGCACACGCTGTCGATAGGTCCTTTCGTGCTCCGTCAGGACGACGACTTAGCCGAGATTGACCTGACCGACTCGTAAGGCTCAGACGGTTAGACGCGTCCCCATCTCTATCTCGAAGCCTTCGCGTCTCGTCTTCTCGAAGCCGACGCCGTTGTACAGCCTCACCGCCGCGCGGTTCCATCTTTCGACGCTGAGCCAGACATCGCGTACGCCGCGGTCGTAGGCGAGCGAGAGAACACCGCGTATCAGACGTGAACCCACACCCGCGTGCTGGTGGCTCTGTGCGACGAATATGGCGAGTTCGTGCGCGTCCATACCTTCGTCACCCACGAGCGTCGCGTGACCCACGGCGTCGTTGCCGTCCCACGCGACGGTGTTGACGCCTTCGAGTATACCTTCGAGCCACCGCTCAAGCGCGTCGCCGCGTACGGGCGGTATCCCCTGCGCACGGTCGCCGGGGTCGAACTCCTCGTACATGCTCAGAAGCGCTTCCCTTTCGCCGTCGTACTCACGGACTTCGATCGCGCGCCCTTCGCCGTCGTCGAACTCGAAAGGCGTCTCCGGGAACCCCGACACGTCGGTTATACCTTCCCCGTTCATCGAACTAACTTCACCGAGGTATGTGAGTTTAGGAGGACGAACTCGGCGACGCGTCCAACCTGTATCTTACCCATCGCGCTCGTCTCCCCCCCGCCGAGAACTATCTCGTCGTATCCGTTGCTCTCCGCGAACTCGACGAGGGCGCTTCCAGGATCGCCCGAAAGCCGAACCACGTCCGCGTCTACACCGTATTCTTCGATTATACCTTCGACGCGATCCTCCACCTCGTCGCCGGCGGGTGTGCTGTCCGGGTTCTCGATGACGGCGACCGTAAGCTCGTCTCCGGTCTCCGCTACCCTGTCGAGCGTATGCTCCAGAGCACGTATTGAGTCGTCGGTGCCTCCTATGCCCAGAACTGTCTTCATCGTAGGCGCTTCGTGTCCGCACCGGATAAGTGTGTGTACTACCGTCGCCGGTGAACGACCTCTCGGCTCAAACGAACTGAGGCTTGTCGGACAGAAGCAGAGGCGTATACCGTTCGCGTGTCGGCATGCCCTTGACGCGTTCGTTTATCTCGTCGACGAGTTCCTGAGGAGTCTCCGTCCGCTCCTCGCCTTCCTCACGCACACGGACACTTAACGTACCGTCTTCGACCTCTTCGTCACCGACGACGGCGATGTAAGGCACCCAGTCCTGCTCCGCCTTACGTATCTTCTTACCGACTGTCTCGTCACGGTCGTCGATGTCGGCGCGTATACCCGCTTCTGAGAGCGTCTCCGCCACCTCGGCGCAGTGGTCGGTATGCTCGTCGCCTATAGGTACGAAACGAACCTGAGTCGGCGACATCCAGACGGGAAGCGAAGGGGTCTCGCCGTCGGCGTCCTTCTTCTCCGCCGCGGTTTCGAGCAGGGCGGCGAAGGCGCGCTCGATACTTCCCGACGGCGAGTAATGGAGAAGAACGGGTTCGTGTTCACCCTCGTCGTCGTAGTACTCGATATCGAAACGGTCGGCGCTCTCCACGTCTATCTGAACCGTCGGGTTCTCCATGGGTTCGCCGCCCGCGGTGACCGCGAGGTCGATTTTGACGCTCCAGTAGTGTTTGCGCTCAGGTATGACCTCGACGAGAACGGGTTCGCCTATCTCGTCGGCGATATCCTCGAACCATCCGCGGTGGTCGTCGAAGTAGTCGCGCGTCGTACGTAACGCCGCCGTGTAGTCCAGACCGAGGTCGTCGCCCGTGCGGTATCCGAGTACCGCCTGCTTCCTGAACTCGTCCTGTGCCTCCTCCATGTCGGCGCACGCGGTATGCATGTCGGGCATCGTGAAAGCACGGAGACGTTTGAGACCCGACAGTTCGCCGCGCTGTTCGCGCCTGAACGAGTACTTCGACATCTCGTAGACGCGTAGAGGAAGGTCGTTCGACGCGATATGCATGTCACGCATCACGGAGAACTGTCCGAAGCAGGCGGCGAAACGTAGCATCATCTTACGGTCGCCCGACTCAAACCTGTACTGGCGCTCACCGAACTTCTCCGAGTGCTCGTGTATGCAAGGCGCGCCGAGGTCGTACATGATAGGCGTCTCGACGGGCATACCCCCGTAATCGACGACGAGATCGTCAACGTAGTCGATGAGAAGGTCACGCGCGCACTTGCCGCGTGGGTACCAACGGAAGTTTCCGGGGTCGCTTAGCCCGTCGTACCCCACGAACTCCTTGTCCCGCATCATACGTATATGTGCGTCCTCCTCTCCCTCTTCGCCGCCTCCTCCTTCACCTATCTCGTCGTCTATCAGCGTACGGAGGTCGCCGTCCACCTCGTCGCGGAACCCTTCAGCGTCGTGTACCTCGCCGTCGGGCGTCATAACGAGGTAGTCGCTCGGCTCCGTCTCCTCTTCGTCTTCCTCGTCCTCTTCGTCCGCCGTCACCTCACGCGGCTCGACGACGCGCGAAAGCTCCGACATGGGGTGCCCCTTGCACGAAAGCTCGAACGACTTGTACCAGCCGAACGGCGCGCGCTGAACCTCGTATCCGTGTCCCTCTCGAAGCGCGCCCGCGATACGTTTCAGGGCTGAGACGGCTGTTTCGGGCGACGCGAGATCCTGAGAAAGATGTGCGTAAGGGTAGACCATGACGCCCTTGACGCCGAGTTCGTCCGCAACGTCGACGATCTCCTCGACCGCACCTTCTACGACACCGTCGACATCCTCCTCGTCACCCTCCTCGACGGCGATGAAAGCCGTCAACGCCTCTTCGAGACGTCCTTCGAGAGCCGGTTCGTCCTCCGCGACGGGCGTCTCGTCCCTTGCCTCGTACTCGATGTAGTCCGAGTGTATCAGCAGTAGCTTCATACCCCGAAGTTTCCGCCCAGAACTAAGTAGCTTCCGTATCATGTAGACGTATGGAGCGCCACGATCATACGACGTGCGACCTCTGCGGCGGTCGTGTCGTACACGTTCACTGTGAGTACCGGTGCAAACGTTGCGGATACGTCCGCGACTGCTCCGACCCCGACAGGTAAGAGACGAACGTTCCGCGACCCGTGACACTTTTGTCGCCTCCGTCCGACGTAACCCTAATGAGCTTGGTATGTTCTCTCGCGGGTCACGACTGGGGGGAGGAGCGCGTTGAGACGGAGCGCGACGAGGCACGCGGACAGGTTGCGGTCACGGAGCGCGAGTACCGCGAATGCACGCGTTGCGGCGAACGGCGTATCATCTCAGAGAACACAGAGGTGCGTCCCACCGCCGACAACCGAGAGGAGACGGACGAAACGCCGGTCAAGGAAACCGAAGCCTCCGACGCCCAGACTGAGATGGAGGAGGAGGAGAAGTCGACGTTTGCGCCGTCCGACGGCTTCGATACCGACGAGACGGAGGACGCCGCCATAATCGACGATACGGAGATGGAAGGCGTGACCGAACCGGGGGAAGTCGAGGGCGACGAAGACGGTGTACAGAGCCGCGTACGTGAGTCGACGGGCGCGGAGGTCACGCGCGAGACTACACCCGACGGCGACGAAGACTACGTCTGCCCCGACTGCGGATTCTCCACCTCCGACCCCTCTCTCCGCGCGGGCGACATCTGCCCCGACTGCGGCGGATACCTCGAAGAGACGTAGCGCAACGCATTTGTCGCACCCCCGCTTTTCGCGTACATGCGCTACTACAAGATGCGCCGCGGAGAGTATATCGACGAACGCGTACCCGATATGCGTGAGAAGGTCGAGGAGTACTTCGGCGGTATAGGCGGTACCGACGACCGCGACGGCGTTGAGATGTACGTCGTCAAGGATACGATGGTCTTCGACCGCGTCGAGGTCGGCGTCGACGAGCGGTCGAACGCGAAGGATCGTCTCGCCGTCCATTTTGAGGAGAAGGACGTGTCGACACTACAGGAAGAGGGGCTTCTTGACGAGGCGGGACCGGCGCGCGAAGCTAAGAACTCCTTCCTCAAAGACGTGACAGGACGCGACGCCAAGTCACGCCGCGAGTCGATGAAACGCGACGTGGAGCCGGACGAGGACGTGGACGTCTAGCGCCGCTGGGTTTATACACAAGCAGGGTTTACCTTGGCTAAGGAAAAACCGATGGACTCGTCCGAGCTGTTAGATATACTCGGAAACCAGAACAGAAGGAGCATCCTACGTCTCCTGTCTCAGAAGCCGTGTTACGTCACTGAGATAAGCGAGTACATCGGCGTCTCGCCCAAGGCTGTTATCGACCATCTGGAGATGCTTGAGGAAGCCGGTTTGGTCGAGAGCCACGTCGACGACCGCCGGAGGAAGTACTTCCATATATCACGTAGCCTACGTCTTGAGGTCGATGTCTCGCCGTACAGGTTCGGTGTGAAGAGCGCCTACCCGTCGCGGTGTAGGACGAAGGTTAGCTACGAACACGTCGAGATAGACGGTGTTGACGACGATGTTGAAGATCTCACAGCGCGTCTCGAACGTCTCGAAAAGATAAAGAACGAACTCTCCGTGGCTCAGAGACACGTGCAGTCACGTATGGAGGAGGTAATGCAACGTATAGAAGAGGAAGCCGATGAAAACCGTGCGCGGAACGGCGACGGTTAGCCTTCGAGTTCGTCCTCTATGGCGTCCTGTACCGCCGCGTAGTCGTTACCCTCCACGACCGTCCCGTTGATGTAGAAGCTCGGTGTCGCGGTTATCCCCATCTCGTTCGCCTCGCTCCTGTGGCGCTGTACTGTCGCTGTGTACTCGCCCGAACTGATAGCCGATGCGACGTTGGCGTCCACATCCGTCTGAGACGCGTACTCGGCGATACTGTTCGCGCTACCCCACGTCGCCCCGTTGCCTTGGTTCTGGAAGGTCAGACGGTGCCATCTCCAGTAGCTTCCTCGGTCGTTCTCCCAGACCGCCGCCGCGGCTTGTGCAGTGTTCGCGGAGTCGTCGCTTCCTATGAAGTCGACGGCTTTGAACGTGAACTTGACATCCCCTGTCGCTATGTACTCCTCCTTGAGGTCGGGGAAGCTGTTACGTTCGAAGCTCGCGCAGTGCGGACACGCAAAGTCGCCCACGTAGACAACCTCTACCATACCGTCGATCTCCTCGTCTGTCGCGTTCGCGGAGACGAGCGTCGGATCCTCGCCTCCTGCGGCGCGTACTGTCTCCCACTCCTCAACCTCGGCGGAGCTTCCCGTGAAGAAAAGGAAGTACGCCAAGACGCCTATGATCCCTACAACCGCAAGCAGGGCTACGTACGACCAGAGTTCGGAGCCTTCACCGTCACCGCCGCGTTTCCTCTCTTTCTTCTTCTCTTCTATCCTGCTATCGTTCGACATATGGCTGTGGTATGTCGTTGACCGACAAAACTCTTGTTGCCTCGTTCCGTACGGGCGCACGATGGACGCCAAGCCGGATCACCGCCACGCCGCCCTCATCGTCGCCATGGTTGCGACGTCGGGGAGCCTGTACTTCAGTCTCGTCATGGGTCTCGTTCCCTGCGACCTCTGCTGGTACCAGCGTATACTCATGTACCCTCTCGTTCCTTTCATAGCCGTCGGTCTGTGGCGAAACGACAGCCTCGCGTCGTACGTTCTACCCCTCTCCGTCGGCGGCTTCGCGGTCGCACTCTACCACAACTACCTACAGATGACGCCAGCGACAGGCGCGTGTACGAGCGAGGTGCCGTGTACAGTCGTCCAGTACTCGTTCCCCGGATTAGGGATCGGTGGGTTCACCCTGTTCAACGGCGTTACGATACCCCAGATGAGCCTTACGGCGTTCGGTATTATCACGGTGCTTTTCCTCCTGCCCGTCGTAGCGCGGGTTAGATGACGACCGAGACGCGCGAACTTATGCGCAGGGCGGGTGTCCGTCCCGACGGTTCGACCGACCAGCACTTCCTCGTCGACGACCGTGTGCTTGACCGTGTGGTCGGCTACGCGCCCCAAACGGACGGCGGACATGTCCTTGAGATCGGCGGCGGCGTCGGTAACCTCACCGCCCGTCTTGCAGAGAGGTACGACAGCGTGACCGTGGTTGAGGTCGATCACGAACTCGCGCGTTTTCTCGACGACGAGTTCGGGGGTGAGTCCGTCGAGGTCGTACACGGCGACGCCACGGAGGTCGACCTTCCCGACTTCGACGTCTCCGTCTCCAACCTGCCTTACTCGGCGTCGTCACCCATTCTCTTCCGTCTACTCCCTCATGGCGCTCCTCTTGTCGTCACCGTACAGAAGGAGTTCGCCGAGCGCGCAGTCGCCGAACCCGGCGGTGACGACTACGGACGCCTGTCGGTAACGACACGCAGGTACGCCGACGCGGAGATACTCGAAACAGTGCCCCCCTCCGCCTTCTCGCCCCCGCCGGAGGTCGAGAGCGCCGTACTCCGTTTCGAACCCCACGAGGTACGCGGCGACGGCTTCTTCGACGACATCGTGCGCGCCGTCTTTACGCAACGTAGAAAGACGCTCAGAAACGCACTCCGTAACACGACGCATATGACAGAGATCGACGAGGAGGACGTGTACAACGTCCCCGAAGAACTCCTTTCGAAACGTCCCGGTAAGATGACGCCCGAAGGCTTCGAACGCGCCACGGACGCCCTGCGCGGTGACGCCGAGGTATGACCGACAGCGTCTACCCGCCCTCGGAGGACAGCTACCTTCTACGGGACGCCGCGGTCGGTGAGGTACGGCGCGACGACACGGTTCTTGAGGTCGGAACGGGTAGCGGCTTTGTCGCCAAAGCCCTCGCCGACGAGGCGCGAACCGTCGTCGCAACCGACATCAGCAACGAGGCGGTGCGTGCCGCACGCGAACGCGGCGTATCCGCCGTCCGAACCGACCTCGTCGCCGCGCTTGACGCGCGTTTCGACCTCGTCATCTTCAACCCGCCGTACCTCCCCGACGACGACACGACGCCCGACGACGCGATGGCGGATGCCCTCGGAGGCGGCGAGACGGGACGCGAGGTCGCAGAACGTTTCCTAGACACGGTTCCGCGCGTACTCGCCCCCGACGGACGTATACTTCTCGTCACGTCGTCGCTGTCCGGCGTCGAGGCGTTCGAGGAGAGGGAAGGCTACGAAGCCGAACGCGTCGCGTCGGAACGTTACTTCTTCGAGGAGGTCGTCGTCCTACGTATGCGCCCTACGCCGTAGCGTCCTCGAAGGCGTCGCGGAACTCGGCGGCGTCTTCCTGTATCTCGTCGGTCGCATCCCCCAATGCGTCGAGCGGGTCGCCGCCGTCGGTCTTGATGTACAGGAGAGGCTCCGTCTGCCCTCCGCTCTGTTCGGGGTTCATGTCGTACGTCGCCGCCTCGACGTACTCGATACGCAGAAGTGCGTCCTTGAGGACGTTCATCAGCGTGTGATCCTCGCCACGTACCTCCACCTCCGTCTCGTCGTCCGTCTTCGACAGTATCTTGACGTTCATCGTTGTGTTTAGGCGGGTTACGAGTTTCAAGCTTGCGGTCGTCCGTCCGCGTCGTTGGTTATATGGAAGCAGAAACCCAAGAGACCGACGTGATACAGGAGATCTCGTACGTCGCCCTGTCGGTCGTTCTCATACTCCTCGCGGTCACGGCGTACGTCTCACGTCCGTCGGTTCTGCATACGACCGCCCGTCGTGCGCGCGAGAGGTTCGTCGCTGGTCTTCCCCTCGGCACCTTCGTTATCGTCTCCGTCAACGTCGTATTCTTCGTCTTCGCCCAACGCGCATACACGGGCGACGTTCTCACCGTACCGTACCTTTCGTGGTCGTACGTCTACCCGACGGGGTTTCTTACGGGACCCGTGGGGCATGCAGGCGTCCCACATATCGTCGGCAACCTGACGGCGACAGTCGTGTTCGCACCCGTCGTCGAGTATGTCGTCGGACATAAGATCGACCTGTCGGGCGAACGGGCGCTCCACCCTCTCGTCCGTGCTCTCGTCGGCGTCCCTCTGGCGTGGTACGGCGTCGGTGTCTTCGTGTCTTTCTTCTCGTGGGGACCCTCCATAGGGTTCTCAGGCGTTGTCTACTTCTTCTTCGGCTTCGCCGTCGTCTTCTACCCCGTCGTATCCGTCGGACTCCTCGTAGTTACGGACGCCTTCCGAACCCTCCTCGGCGCTCTCCGCCGTCCCGTGACGGCGTCTACGGCGGGCGAGAGCTACATCACGCCGTCGTGGGCTAACATCGCACTCGACGGACACGTACTCGGTCTTCTCGTCGGCGTCGGTGTCGCCGTACTCGTCGCACGACGCCGTGGGGCGAACCTTGACGCCTACCGTGTCGGCACGGCGGTCTTCGTGCTCGGACTCGCTCAGGGTCTGTACGCCGTCTGGACTGTCGACGGCTCCACCTACGTGCTGTACCGCGCCTTCGGCGTCGCGTTCGTCGCACTCCTCGCTGTTCTCGTCGCCTACTTCGTCGAGATCGAGTCGTCGTCGCCCCCGTTTACCCAGCTCGACAGCTTCGCCCCACGGCGTACGGTCTCAGTCTCGACGTTACTCGTACCTATCGTCGTTATCTGCGTCATCGGATTAGTAACGGGTCTCGGCACCGTCTCGACCGTCGACGACGTCGATACGGTTGAGGTGGACGGATACTCCGTCTGGTACGGCGAGGACGTTGAGAACGAACGCGTCGTCTCCGTACCGTTCATCGACGCCGCACCCGTCAACTTCACAGTAAGCGGCGTCATCGTCACCAACGAAGACCGGGGTATATGGTACCGCGCCGCATCGAAGGGACGTCTGCGCACGGATCCGTCGCGCTCCTTCCTCGTGGGCGGCTTGGGATGGTACGACGAGGTTACTGTCGAACGCGTCGGTCTTGAGTCCTCGACGGGTAACACGTCTTACTCGGTTCTCGTTACGACGCGGAACGAGACGCGCGCCGTCTACGACTCACCGCCCGCGCCGACGGCGACGACAGTAGACGGCTGGGGTGTTAACCTGACAGTCGACGGCGGCGAACGTGCAGTAAGGATGCGACGCGGCGATCGGACGCGCACCGTACCTCTCAGGAACACGTCGTTCACCGTCGAAGGCGTAACCTTCACCACCCGCGACGGTCGTATACTCGCAGGCGTCGGCGACGAGACACGCGCCGCCGTCGGACGTATCACGGGCGCTCGTCAGGATCTCGGCTGAGTCAGACATCCCTGCCGAACTCGATACGGTACACCTCTATATCTATCTCGCGCTCGTCGTCGTCGTGGAAGCCGAAACTCCGGTGAAGAACGAGCGTCGTCCCGAATGCGTCGGTTATCTCCGCGCCGTCGTCCACGAAGGACTCGACGAATCCGAGGCTACCCGCGTTGTGAACCGTATAAGCCACGTCCGCAACGTCGGCTGAGCGCAGGAACGGGCGATCCGCACCCTCGTTCTGCGCACCGAACGGCGGGTTCATAACCACGGTGTCGACGCGCGTAACCGGAAGGCTCCGTACGTCGGCGTGTACCCAGTCGGTTCGCGCCTCTACGTCCGCGGACGCCGCGTTACGACGCGCGACGGTGAGCGCATCCCTGTCGATGTCGACGCCGACCACCCGCGCGCCGTACATCGCCGCGCCTATACCGAGAACACCCGTGCCGGATCCGAGGTCGAGAACCGTCCCGTCAAGATCGCCGTTGCCCCATGCGAACTGGAGTATATCGCTCGCAACCCCCGCGGGCGTCTCGTACTGCTCCAGCGACGCGTCGGGATCCTCGAAGCCTGCGAGAACCTGAAGACCCATCTCGACCTGTCTGCGCATATACGGCGTACGCGCCCAAAGCTAAAAAGGCAGGTCGTTCTACACACCGTATGTACGACAAGATACTGTTCCCGGTGAGCTTCTACCTGCTCGATCACAACGAACTCGCGGATCACCTCGTTGGAATAACGTCGGGCTTCGACGCTTCGGTACACGTCCTTTCGTTGACGCTTTCGGACGAGGGAAGACAGGATGTAGAGGATCACAGAAACGCGTTCAACAGCTTTGAGACGCGTCTCAAAGGCGAGGATACCGAGTTCACGTCCGAACTCCGTGACGAACCCGTCGAGTACGCCGACGTTGCGGACGTTATAGCCGACGAGGCGGAGGCGTACGACGCCGTCCTCGTCGGACACACGAAGGTGCGTGAAGGCACGGAGCGCACAACCGCCGAGTCGCTCATAAACCGTCTCTCGATCCCCGTCTTCGTCGTACCCATGTCGACGCCGCGTTTCCGCGATGTCTGACATACGACTGACGGAAACTGTATATGCGGGCGTTCCATACTACCGTCCATGAAAAGCACGGCAGTAATCGCCATCGTCGCCGTCTTAGCTACCTCGGCGGCTGTCGCGCCACCGGTTTCCGCGCAGGACGCCGGCATCTCCGTACAGGTCTCTGTCGCGAGTGAGACGTACGACGACGGCGAACGCGTCGACGTTGACGAGGACGAACTCACGGTCAACGTTACGGTTGAGTCGGAGAACGAACTCAACGTTCTCAGATCCACGCTCCATAGCAGGTCGATAATACGTGGTGTGACGGGTAACTCGTACAACACGTCGCACGTCCTCGAAACACGTGTCGGACCCAACGAGTACTCCGTCGTGGCTGAGGACGTTGACGGGGTCATTGAGCGCCACACGGTCAACTTCCACAAGGAGGCTACGACGGCGCGCGAACTGAGACGTGTGGTCGAACGTCTCCAGAACCGTAAGGATCGAATTGAGGACGATATAGACAGTCTTGAACAGCGCAGGAACGAACTCCGTGAGACGCGCAACAACCTGTCCGAACGTCTCAACGAGACAGAAGCCGCGGGCGGAGACGCCACCGACGGTGAGGAACAGGAGCCGCAGGGTCTACCCGGCTTCGGTGTTCTCGTCGCCCTCGTCGCCACCGCGCTCGTCGCACTCCGGCGGAAGTAATATCAGCCGTCGTCCACTCATACAGTCCCGATGAAGAACCACGTCGTCGTTCTTGGATACGGCTCACTGACACGTCCCGTTCTTGACAAGCTCGGTGAAAGAACGCGGTACGTCGTCGTAGCCACCGATCCCGAACTCGCCGACCGTCTCCGTGACAGAGGCTACGACGTGGTCAAGACAGAAGCCGTGGACGAGGAGGCGCTCGCCGAAGCGGGTGTCAGGGACGCGCGCGCCGTGGTCGTCGCGAGCGAGAACGACGCCGACGACGCACTCGCCATACTGACGGTGAACCAATCCTCCCCGGATGTCGAGGTGATAGCCGTAGCCTCCAGCTCGGAGAACGCCGGAAAGCTCAGACGCGCAGGAGCCGATACCGTCGTCAGCCCCGCCGATATCGTCGGTAAGCTACTCGTCGAGTCGGCTCTGACGGGTAAAGATACGGAGAGGATAGTCGAGGAGATGCGCGACAGGATCGCCCGGAGATAGGCGTCTGTCTCACCCCTCTCCTTCCCCGTCGTCCCCCTCAAGCTCCTCGCCCAGAACCTCATCTGCGACAGTGCCCGTGTCCTCGCCGGTAAGCGCCGACTCGACGAGGAGATCCCCCACAATACTCGCGGGGCTGATAACCGTGTCCGCGCCCGCACGCCGTAGCTTACGTACGTTCTCCTCGTCGGCGGCGGAGACGACTATACGCAGGTCGGGGTTCATCTGGCGCGCCGTGAGAACCGCGAGTGCGTCGTCGGCGTCGTCGGCGGTAGCCGCCACGACGGCACGTGCCTTCTCCACGCGCGCCCTCTCCAGCGCCGACTCGTTGCTCGGGTTCGCAGTCACCGTCATGGTTCCACGGTCACGGAGCCTCGAAGCCACGTCGTCGTCGGGCGTCAGAACGACGAACCCCGCCCTCTCACCAAGCTCGTCGACTATAGGCGACGTGTCGCCCGTGTATCCGAGAACGATCACATGGTCTTCGAGAGTCTCCAGCTGTAGCTCGGTCATCCTTCCGAGAGCCTTCGAAAGACGTGCCTCTATCGCGGGCGTTACGAGCGAACCGAGAGCGAACGCGAAAGCCGCTGTTCCGACGACGACGAACGAGATGGAGAACGTCCGCGCTAACTGACTCGTCGGTACGGCGTCACCGTACCCGACGGTGCTGACGGTTATGACCGTGTAGTAGAGAGCGTCGACGGGCGTCTCGATACCCCCGAAGCCGTCACGTAACGCATAGCTCCCCACTGTTCCGTAGACGAGCGCCGATACGAGCGCACCCACCGCCGCCCACTGCCCCTGGTCGAGCGTCAACCGGCGCGAGAAACCCGACCGACCCGCCGCTACACCCGGAACAGCGACGACCGAAAGGGCGACGAGAGGCACGGACAGAACGTTCGACTGCACGACGCCTTGGAGCGCCGTAACGGGAAGAAGCGCGAGCGACGTGTACCATGCGACGCGCAGACGGTGACTCAGACCCCACGCGCTCAGGAGCATCGCAAACCCCGTGAAGGCACCCGTCAAAGATACGAGCGACCGGACGGTATCAGGTACGTACGCCGCGAGCGGCGTCACGTATGGCTGGTACGAAAGTGAGACGACGCCCGTCACCACGGAGATTATACCGACGATCGCCGTGAGTGCGACGGCGGCTGTCTCGCGCCTAGGCATACGTACTTAACCTTCCCTTTTACATAAATAACCCCTGCGACAGATGTCGAATATGAAAGAAAAATCTATATATTGAGGAATTTACCGATGGCTTAGGGTGGAAGATGAGCGACTCATACACAAGGATGAACAGAAGGGCGATTATCTTAACGTGTGTCTTAGTAGCCGGCTCTTTGACGGTAGTTACTACCGCAGGAGCCACCGTAGCACCTGAAGATGGATCGGTGGTCGACACGTACGAACAGGTTGAGGCACCCGAGGTTCTATGCCGCGCTTCGGGTAGCGGAATACTCGGAACGTTTTCGAATGATGAAAAGTACGGTCATCAAGGAAGCGAGGTCTGGGGACCGACCGACCTCAACTCACAGATAAGCAACCAGAGGCTCGCGGTAGGCACGAACCAGAAAGGTACGATGACGCTGTTCAAGTACCCGAACCCTTCCTACGCGGATCAGATAAAGCACCACGCCTTCGACCGACGCGAAGACTACTACGGTTCTGATCCCAACTCAGGCGCATTCCTAGGGGCAGTAATCACCAAGGAAGACGGGACTCAGGAGTCTACCTGGTTCCGTGAATGGGGACCTCTCAACACCACCGACCCTGACTACGGGGATCATGTGAACCAGACCTGGGCATCGGAGTTCAGTGATACATTGATAACCCGGTACGGCAACGACAGACTCGGTCTCGATGTTACCGTCACGAACCTTGTGCCCAAGGAGCACGATGTCTTTATACGTGACGTATATGTTGACGCACGCGATGGATCGCCCGTAGAAGAAGTTGAAGTTGTCTCGTACGAGAACTTCAATCTCGTTGACGACAAGGACTCGCTTTCACCGACGCAGGACTGGTGTAGCGAGGGTGAGAATGCCGAAACGGCGGAGTACGACGCGGGTTCGGACGCCGTTCTGCACCATTCCCCCACGGGTCCGTGGTCGGAGAGCGGCGCTGAGTTCTCAGTCGCGACCGGGATGGCTTTCGACGGCGAGAGCACCCAGCATCAGGTCGCCGGCGATGACTACATGGGCGACAGTCCGAACGACCCCTACGTATTGCTTAGTGACGGCAACTTTGACCTACCCGGTGAGGAAAGCTACACGGGGCAGACCTCGGTAGCGATGACGAAGGATATCGGGTTTGATGACGGACAGGGGAGCGCACGCGTATACTTCGCCGCGGCGCACGATAAGGAGCCAAACAAGGATCTAAGCGATGAGGTCGCAACGAAGATAGAGAACGCACGTGACCTCTCGGTGCAGGACGAGATCCAGGACAAGGAGGAATGGTTCAGACAGTACGTCGAAGACGCGCCGATGCCTGAGAACGCACCGGAAAACGTCAAGAAGGTCGCGCGACGTTCGCTGGTTTCGATAGTTCAGGTGTGGAACGATGAAACCGTGAACGAACACGGCTTCAGCGGTAACATACCTGCCGCGGTAACAACCCAGCCTCCTTACGGCGCGGACTGGATACGTGACGGCGCTTACTTCGATTACATTATAGACAGGTTCATATCCGGCGACGGAAGACACGACTGGGTCAACCAGCACAACCGGTGGTATATGTCACTACAGCAGAACCCTGACGGTCCGTGTCCCGAACACTGCCACGACAACATGAAGGACTACAACTACGCCGACCTCGTGCCGCAGGTTAGCTCAGTCCCTGAAGGCGGATGGGCGATGAACTACTACGCTGACGGCGACGTCGCGGCACCGATAGGCGGCGAGATAGACGAGACGGCTTACGGAGCATGGACGTTCTGGGATCATTATGCAGTCACGGGTAACGAGACCTATCTACAGCGTATCTATCCTGCCATAAGGCTCGTCGGCGATCGTCTAACCTACGACTGCGTCGACGAAGACACCGGACTACAGTGTCAGCGACCCGAAGACGACAACCCGAAGAAAACACAGACTATAATCGGCGGAGCGTCGGCACACGCAGGTCTCTCAGCGGCTACGAAGGCGGCGTCGGAGATGTACGGTATCACAGGCGACGAAGCCTATGCGGACGAGGCACGCGCCTACGCAGAACGCCGCGACGAACTCGGTCAGGCGATAGAGAAGGAGTACTGGAACGAAACCGCAGGCTACTACGGCGAAAAGAAAGGGGGACCGAGTCCACGTGTCGGTATGCCGGCTTTCCTGCGTCCGTACGACGACCCGAGGATGAAGGAGCATATGGCGAGCATGTGGGGTAGCGTCAACGCGACGTTCCAAGGCGAACTTGACCAAGGTCAGTACGAAGCAAAGACGCTTATCGGACTCGGTCTCGCGGCACAGAGATCCGAGGATCCGGCTGTCGAAGTAGACCACATAAGGGACGGCTTGAACTGGATAGCCGACAACCATGCACGATCCAACTCCACCTACATAATGGGTGAGGCATGGGTGCGCGAAACGTACGCCGACGGAGAGATAGACTCCGCACAAGGTCAGCCCCATATCTGGGAGCAGGGGCTGTTCTACCTATCCTCGCTCATCGCGTACGGAAACGAAACAGCGAGGGAAAGGATAGGTAAGGACGTATACGAGGAGTGGCGCAAGCACGACGCCAAACTCACCGGTGTGGACGTAGGTTCGGGCGTCTACACCTACGGCGACACGGTCGAAGCAACGGCGACGGTCGTCAACGACGCCGAGGTTTCTCAGGAGTACACCGTTGAGTTCACCGTCAACGGTTCAAACGGTGAGGTGACCGCAGAGGAACGCGAGGTCGGGGCTATCCCCGCCGGCGGTAACGAGACCGTAACGCTGACGTGGGACGCCGGTTCGGATGCAGGTAGCTACGACGCTACGGTCACCGTCTGGAAGGCTGAGGGCGATCCCGCTGTCGAACCCACGGCGCTGTCGAGCGACGGGTTCAGACACACCCGACTCGACTCGACGACGGTCTCCGAAGCCTTCGATGTACGTGGTCTTGTCGGCGAGACCGGCAGGGTTGAGGTAACCGCCGACGACGAGTCGGCGGGCGGTGTCGGCGACACGCAGTGGGTACCGTTCGACAACGAGTACGACGATCCTGTCGTGGTCGTCAAGCCCGCGTCATACAACGGCGGACAGACCGCACACTTCCGTCTCAACGGCGTCGAGTCCGACGGCTTCTACGTACAGGTCGAGCAGTGGGACTACCAGATAAACGACGGCATGGGTTCGCACGTTACGGAGACTGCGAACTACGTAGTGATGGAGAGCGGCGTCCACGAGATACCGACCGACTCCGGAACGGTGACGGTCGAGGCGGGCGTCCGTAACGGCGTCACAAACAGCGGCAACCACCCTGGCTGCTCCGGCTGGTTCAGCGGATGCAGTAACAGGTGGTACGACGTCTCGTTCGACGCCGGCTTCGACTCGACGCCCGTCGTTATCGCGGGGTCGCAGTCGGAGTCGGGCGGCGGATGGCTCAACGACATCTACGACTCTGCCGTGACGCGCGTCAAGGGTGTCGACGCCTCCGGATTCAGAACCGAGATACGTGAGCAGGAAGGCGGCGACGGAACCAACGGCGACGGACATCCCGCCGAACCCGTCGGATACATCGCGTTCGAGGAGGGGACGGGTAGCAACGACGGTAACGTCTGGGACGCATCCGCATCCGACACCGTCGGAGACTCGTGGGGTTACA
>Ga0207714_1000997_pt1 | contig 18944 bp, 17 predicted proteins | sample PonA232FremontCA_2_FD_187270 | JGI IMG/M metagenome (GOLD analysis project Ga0207714, IMG submission 187270) | Marine sediment microbial community from Fremont, CA, USA - Pond A23 Sediment 2 (SPAdes) | ecosystem: Environmental > Aquatic > Marine > Unclassified | place: USA: Fremont, California...
ACCGACGCTGACGGCGAGAAGAGAGACAGCGACGATACCCTCAAAGCTGACGCCGAGAGCGTAAAATACGACGACACACGTCGCTACGTCGAGGAGCCAGATAACCAAACTCGTGCCCATGAGACGTAATATACCGCGTCGGTCGTCGAAGACGGCACCAAGGTCACCGACGAACTCTCCCACACCGCGGAGAATTTCGTCGAGTTTTCCGTCTCCTTCTCGTCCGCGCAGACGCGAACCGGTACCACGGACAAGGTATATGCCGGCTAAAGTCGCCACCGTTACGGCACCGACCGCAGCTGCGAAGAGAAGCGCGTCGCCCCTCCTTGTAGGCTCGAAACCACCTGAAGCAAGAAGTGTCAGAACTAAGCCGACGCCGCCGAGTGCGAGAACTGCGACGAGGTCGAGGAACCGTTCGGCTGTGAGAGATGCCGCACCCGCTGTGTAAGGGACATCGTTGCGTTTCTTAACGATGTAGGCACGCGCACCGTCACCCGCGCGTGCGGGAAAGACGAGGTTCGTTGTCTGACTCACGAAGACCGCGCCAGTCATCGCAACCGTGCTGCATATGTGTCCTATGCGGTCGAGAATACCGCTGTAACGCGCGCCTCTTAGAGGCCAGGAGAAGGAGTAGACGAAGATGGCTAGAGCGATGTATAGGATGTTCGCTCCCGTAAGACGGGCGGCGAATCCCGATACGTCGAAGCCGTCGAAAAAGAGCCATACAGCGGCGGCTACGACAGCGAGAAGGACACCGAACCTTAGCCACGGGCGGAGCGTGCGCGCCTTTACGCTCATAATACACCGAGACCGGCGCGCCCAATCAAGCTTCCGAATTTTTCGGTCAACCTAAAAAGATAAGTCACACCACCGACACGGTTCCGTATGGAAGCTAAAACCGTTCAGAAGAGCGACGAATCCGACGAATACACCTTCGACGATCTTAGCGTCGTCATGGGAACATACAACGAGGAGGAGGCGATAGAGTCGGTTCTTACCGACATAGACCGTGTAACCAACGGACGTGCGGAGGTCGTCTGTGTCGATGGCTCCTCGGACGCGACGCCGAAAATCGCGCGCGAAAAGGGTGCGCGTGTTATCGAACAGGAGCCACAGGGCTACGGTGTCGCCGTGCGTGAGGCACTTCTTTCGGCAGACCGTCCCGTCGTCGTCACGACCGACTGTGACGACACGTATCCGATGGAACGTCTGCCCGATTTTCTTGAACTCATCAACGACGGATACGATGTTGTAAGCGGCGACCGTGTCTCGGGCGGCGCGGATACGATGCCCGCGCTAAACGAGCTGGGCAACCGTATCTTTGCTCTTACAGCGTCCGTCCTTATGCTGCGTCGCGTCCGCGACACGACGACGGGTATGCGTGCTTACAGACGTGAGGTAATCGAGGACATCGAATGGACGGAAAACACAGGCTTGTCGGCTGAACTTCTGATACGCCCGCTCATGCGGGGCTACGACGTAAAGGAAGTAGAAATAGAGTACGATGAACGCCTCGGCGAGACAAAACTCAACCCGTTCACGGGCGGTGCCGCCATAGGAAAGTCGATAATCAAGGTACCTCTTCAGGAGAGACTCCGACGGCTTCGGTTGTGACAGAGTCGCCGACGTGTGCCGCTTCGCCTCCGCAGCGTTCGAAAGAGTAGCAGAGTTCTGTGTACGGCGGAGCTAGTACACGGACACCTTCTTCGCCCGTCTCATAGCTTAACTCCTGCCTGTATCTGAAAGAGTCGTACCTGCGTGTCACGGTGATTTCGAGTACCAACTCGTCTCTGCCATCTACTTCGAGCGTTTCACCTTCGGCGAGGTTCGTCGCACTCCGGTTCAGACTCCATTCTACGGTCGCGTTACCGTCTTCATTGACCTCAATCTGCTTATATGTCGTCTCAGTTCCGCTGTCGAGTATGGCGACTACGGAAGTTGCGTCGTCAGGGACATCGACGGTGGTTTCGAGTTCGACGGCTTCGCCTTCGACGACATGCAGACGTTCGACTAGCGGTTCGACGGTCACCCCTTCATACGGTGCCCATTCGCCTCTGTATGCGTACCTGTAAAAGTCGCGCTCGGGGTACGCGTCGGTTACGTCGAAGTTGTCTTCGCCGCGGTCTAGCGCGTAGACAGTCGTACCGTTCAGGTCAGGGTCGTTCCTGAGGTACTGGAAGGGATGGTTGAGCCAATCGCCGTACGGCGTCGGGAGGAATACCACCCCTTCGTACTCGTTCTCCTCGAAGGGCGCGTACGCTTCCTCGTAGCTCTCCGTGAGTTCGAGGTTTTCGTCAAGCTTCGTCGATGTGTTCGCCGTCCCGACGCCTGCGAAGACGATGACGACGACGAGAGCAAGAGCGAGAGCCGAACGTCGGTCGAAACGCGTACGCGCTCTCTCGTAGACATAGACAAGACCAGCACCTGTGAATACGCACGCAGGCAGAAGGAGGTCGAAATGGTAGTAGGTTCCATACAGGTAAATAAGACCGTCCTGTGGATTCGAGATGTCGCCGAGTATGTTTAGGTTTCCCCAGAATGCGACGTTTCCAACTATGACGGATACGCCGACCCCTGCGAGTAGGAGTTTTTCTACGCTCCTGTCACGAAGGGCGACCGCCGCACCGATGAGACCGAGTGCGAAGCCAACTACACTACCCGGTCCCCACTCGACCACGAAACGGTAGAGGACACGCGCGCTCGCACGCAGACCGAGTTCGGGCGTGTAGACGTGCGAGTGTCCTAATATCTCGCGTCTACCGAAGCCGACGCCGTCGTTCGGCGCGAACTCCAAGTAAGGAAAGACGAATGCGTTGCCCGTTGTGACGAGATTGTAAACGAGAGCGACGGCGACGAAGAACAAGCCGAAGAAGGCTGTCGTCGCGTACAGGGCGACTGTTTCGCGTTTCCGTTCGGACAGAACTACGTAGACGGCGTGGATGATAAAAGGCGCGGCGAACAGAACCGCTGTGTACTGGCGTGAGAAGAAGGCGATACCTGCACAGATACCTGCCGCAGCGGCGTAACGCATGTCGCGTCGTTTCCATGCGCGCAGATATGCGAATGCGAACCCGAGGTTCAAAGCCGTCGTCGGGGCATACGAGAGGAAAAGCGACGACTGTACGACAAAGAGGGGCGAGAATAGTAAGGCGGCAGAAGAGATGACACCGACACGTCTGTCGAAGACCTCCGAAGCGACGGCGTAGACGAGAAGAACGTTGAAGATGACAACGACGACAAGAGCGAGACGGTACGAGTACACCCACTCGCCGAGTGCGAAAATAGCTCCTGTGACCGGAGTGTACTTCGGATAGACCGTTCCGCCGTCTGCGACGAAGAACCAAGGGTGGAACGCCTCTGTCAGTTCGCCCGTCCGCATTTTCAGTCTGCCGCTTAGGAGCATCTCGGCTTGCTGTAGGTAGACGCCCTCATCGTGGTTTGACGAGTGGTATCTGAAGACGCGTGACGAGACAAATGCGACGACGACAGCCGCGACTGTTGCTACGACAGCAACCGCCTTCCGCGCACGCGACCTATCCCACCTCATACTTCTCCATCGAGAGTATTACTAACATCGAAAGCGCGGAGATGCCGACGAGTATGAGTGCGGGTACCGCCGCCTGTCCGAAGAAGCCTTCTTCATAGGCGGACCAGACCTGCGTCACGAGTGTTTCGAACCCCGCAGGACGGAGGAAAAGCGTAACAGGAAGCTCCTTCATCGTCGTAAGGAAGACAAGCGCGCCGCCTGCAACTATACCAGGCGTGACAAGAGGTAGCATGACGCGCAAGAACGTCTTACGCGGCGGGCTTCCGAGCGTCCGCGATGCCTCAGCAAGCCGTCTGTCGAACTGTACGAACGAAGACCTCGTTACACCGACGGACTCTGGCAGGAAACGGACGACGTATCCGAAAACAAGGAGAGGTATCGTCTGATACACGGGTGTTGGTGAGCCAAAAAAGACGAGCGCGAGACCAAGGACGACGCCGGGGAGCGCGTAACCGAAGTAGACGGCTTTTTCTGCGAACCTGCCCGCGATATCACCGCGTGACGAGGTATAGGCGATAGGCAGAGCGGCAACCGCCGCCGCAGCCGCTGCGAGACCCGCGACGTATACGGAGTTATACACTGTTTCGAGTTCGAAGCCACCACCCGAAGCGTACGAAGCCTCGCCGCGAAGTAGCCAGAGAAAGAGAACTCCGACAGGAACTGCGAGAGCAAGAATCGGGGGGACGAGACACCCGACGACTGCGGGCATTCGCCATCTTCCGAGGTCAACCACAGAACTACCGTCTCCCGAGACACCTTCGCCGCGTGTCTCCGTCCTTCCACGCATAGCAGTCTCGGCTAAAAGTACGACGACCGCGAGTGCGACAAGCTGCAGAGACAGAAGTGCTGCCGAGTCCGGACTCCACGTGTTGTAGCTGACGTATATGACACGTGTGTAAACGTCGAAACGCATTATCGCGGGCGTTCCGAAGTCGGAGAGGGCGTAAAGAGCAACTAAGAGCGCGCCCGCACCCACCGCAGGCTTCACCTGCGGAAATACGACGCGTCGGAAGACGGAGCCGCGTTCGGAGTTGAGTGTGCGCGCCGCCTCTACGACAGACGGATTCACGGAGCGCAGAGCCGCACGTGTCGTTATGAAGACATACGGGTAGGTGTAAAGCGTAATCACCAATGCGGCACCGCTAAGACCGTATATCTCGGGCAGAGACTCAACGCCGTAAGGTTCGAGCACCGACTGTAACTCGCCGCGCGGTCCGAACGCCGTCACGAATCCGAACGCGCCTATATAGCTCGGAACGACGAGGGGGAGAGCGACGAGAACTGTCAGAAGACGCCGGAACGGGATGTCGGTGAAAGTCGTCACGTAGGCAAGAGGTACCGAAATCAGGATAGACGCGACAGTAACAACGACGACGAGAATAAACGTGTTGCCGAAGACACGTAGGTTCTCTGCGCGCAGAAGTAGTCCGACGGCATCTTCCGTTGCGATAGCTCTCCGGACGACCCAGAAAAGAGGGAAAAGCACTAAGAGAGCTACCCCAACACTAGCTGCGGTTGGCAGTACCTCGGAAAGCCGTCGTCTGTATCTCAACCTAGAGGATACCGACGTCCCGCATTAATTCAAGTGTCGGTTCCACGTCGGCTAGCTGTGTCAGGTCGAGTTCAGGTGGGTTTAGCTGGTCTATCGTCGGCAGGTTTCCGAGCGGATTGACACCCGGTATCAGGGGGTACTCGCCTGTACGGACGGCGAAGTACTCCTGCGCCTCAGCGGAAAGGAGATGCCGCACAAAGTTCGAAGCGAGTTCCTCGTCACTTGCCGTATCCATGACAGTAGCACCCGCGACGTTAAACAGTGAACCCGCGTCGCCGTCGGTGAAAGCTGTTCCGAGTGATGCGTTCGGGTTGCCCGAAAGGATACGTTGTATGTAGTAGTGGTTTGCGAAGCCTGCGAGTATCTCGCCGTCCGCGACCGCACTTGCTATCACCTGTTCGTTCGGGTACTCGCTCACGCCGTTTTCGACCATGCCTTCGAGCCACGTACGCGTCTCTTCCTCGCCGTTGAGTATACGCATCGCCGTTACGAAGTCTTGGAAGGAGCCGTATGTCGGTGCCCATCCCAGCTCGTCGGCGAAACGTTCGTCGTCGGGGAAGGCGAAGATGTCATCAGGTATATCGCCCTCGTCGAACTCCTCCGTGTTGTACGGTATCGTGCGTGCGCGTCCCGAAGTACCCACCCATTCGCCATCGGGGTCACGGAACTCCGCACGGACGAGTTCAAGAACTTCGTCGGGAAGTGCGACCGTACGTCCTTGGTTCGCAAGCGCGCCGAGCGCGCCGACGTTTACGGTGTAGAAAACGTCCGCAGGACTGTTCTGTCCCTCGACCTGTATCTGGTTTGCGAGGTCGGCGGAACCGCCGTACACGGGGTCTATCTCGAAGTCGTCGTAAGTCGATTCGAGGAACGCAAACAGGTCACCGACGAGGGGCTGTCCCCTTCCCGAGTAGACTGTGAGGGTTCCTTCCAAGTCAGGCATATCCTCAACCGAAGTACCCTCCGGCGCGGGTCTACCGCCCGGTCCCGAACCGATAAATCCACCAATCCCGGGTGTTCCGTCACCGTTGCCCTCGTTGGACGGTTCACCTTCGTTGGACGGTCCTATGCATCCTGTCGCACCGACCGCACCTGCGACAGCCGTGTACTTCAGTAGCTTTCTTCTGCGCATGTTGTTCTCCATGTTTCCTTAGATTTGTTAGGTAAACCTAAACCTTACGTTCGCTCGTCGGCGACCGCACGCTCAGAGATTAGAGGTTCGAGACTGTCGAGGCAGTCGAGCCATTCGTGTGTACGCTCGCCGACGTAGTTGAGGAACGCACCGTTGTTGTACTCTTCCCAGTCGCCCGATTCGAGAGCATCGGCGACGGCGCGCGCAACCCCAGCATAACTCGATGTGTCTTCACCTGCTTTGTCCACGATTTCCCAGAAATGTTCGTTTACTTCGAGACCCGCAACCTCGTTCGTCAGGTCGTCGAAGGTCGAACGCGGTGCCTTGTTGTGCTCGCACAGAGGCGCGCCGTTGTAGACGCGTTTGCCGAGAACGTCGCAAGCACGTTTGAGAACGACACCGCTCCATATGTCGTCGAACCTGCCGACTTCCCATTCGTTGTCGTCCATCGGCATCTGGTAGAACGCGGGTATGACCTCGCGGCGAAAGGCGAGGTTCATCGAACAGACCGTAAGGTAGCTTCCGTCCGCGGCGATAAAGTCACGTTCGAAGTCATCCGCCGACGTACGTGTCTGTGCCTGACCTTTCAGGTCGCCGTCCATCAGAATCCTTACGGCGTCTAAGTCGGGGACGTTGGTCCAGAGACCCTGCGAAGCGACGACTTCGCCGCGCTTGACTTGCGTCTCGTCGGTTTCGACCTCCTCGTTCATTGCCGCATACGGATAGCCGCGCGGATAGAGTTCGTCGTATCCCTGATACAGGACGTTGACCCAACGTTCGTCCGACGAAACCTCTTCGACCGTTCCTTCGTGTTGGAGGTTACGTAGATGAGTCCCGAAGTAGTCGGTGTCGTCGTGCGGCAGCGTGTCGTCGTCGATAAAGACGCCGTAGTCGTGTCCATTCTTCCAGATATACAGCAAGCCAAAGCTCGTTTCGGCGTGGCTCGCTTCAGGGACGATATCCGAGTACTCGCTCACCCCGTGTTCGTTGTACCACTCCTCACGCGCGGTTCCGTCGAAGACATCTCCGGCGACATCTAACTCGTCCAGCATCCGGCGCATCTCGTCTGTCTCACAGAAGTCCTCTGTCACGAGAACGAACTCCAGTCGGTCGGTGTCGAATCCGTGCTCGCGTGCGTTCTCGACGTAGTCACGTACGCATTCGTACTCGCGTATCGTCGGCACGACTACGCATACGTCTTTGTGCGTCATATTCCGGTATTTTAGGAGAACCTAATTATACCTGTCGTTATTCTACGAGTTCCTTTGCGGCGCGGCGCACGCTCCCCTCGCTGTCCGTCTCCGGTTCCCAGCCTGTCGATAATAGCTTTTCAACATCGAGACGCATACGCGGTACGTCGCCCTTCCAGCCGCGTTCGCCGCCAGTGTACTCGAAATCCGGGTCTAAGTCCATAACCTCGCTTACTATTTCTGCGATACGTGTTACGGAAACCGTGTCGCGTGTTCCTATGTTGTAGAATGTCTCGTCGCAACTGTCGGACTCTACGATATGCATCATAGCTTCGACGCAGTCTGAAACGTGTGTGTACGACTTACGCTGTCTTCCGTCGCCGAGTATTTCGAGTGTCTCCGGGTCCTCACGAAGTTTCCGTACAAAGTCGGGGACGACACCGTGTCCGCGTCCGCCAACGACGTTTGCGAATCTGTATACGTAGGCGTCCATGCCGAAAGTGCCTTCGTAAGCGGTACAGAGACCTTCGCACGCTAACTTCGACGCGCCGTAGAGCGATATGGGTTCGAGCGGACCGTAGGTCTCGGGCGTTGGTGTCGGTGCCTCGCCGTAGACGGTCGATGTAGAGGCGAAAGCGAACTCATCGACGCCTGCTTCACGTGCCGCATCAAGCACGACATTCGTCGCTTCCGCGTTCTGTTCCATATGGACGCGTGTGTCTTCGGCACCGCTCCGCACGTCGGGGTTCGCTGCGAGATGGAAGACAACGTCTGCACCGTCGAACGCCTCGCGCATCGCTTCCTCGTCAAGAACGTCGGCGATATGTAGTTCGGATTCGTCGGGCAGGTACTCGCGTTTCCCCGCGCTCAGGTTATCGATGACACGCACGTCGTTTTCGGAAACAAGCCTTTCGACGAGTCTACTACCTATGAATCCCGCACCGCCGGTCACGGCGACGGTTTTTTCCTTCAGGTTCATTCTCTTGGTTCTGTTTTTTCGGTAGCACAGACATGTGTCTTCCGTCTTGTGCGTACGACAAGAGAACTTCGGTACTGTCGTCACAAAATTAAAGTATCGGTCAGTGTAACCTATCCGTCTAAAGGAGAGAAGCACCGTGGTTGAGGTAGAACTACTTGACGAGGACGCCGGAGACGACAGGGAGATGGTAGAGAGCATCGGACGTGGTGCTTTCCCGTTCCCACAGTCCGCTCTCTCCATTCTCCTACTCATTTCCTTTCGACACGTACAACGTGCGCGTCGTCCGCGACTGGAACCGTGGTGCTTGGGTCTTGCTCGCTATCGTCGCAGTCGGTATGCTCGGCGTTGCCTTCTTGCGTTTCGCCTCCCTTATCTGAGTTCCCGGTGGAATTTGGGTGAGAGACGGGAACGATACCGGTCAGAACTCGGAAAATCTATAATAAATACACGTACGTCTCTGCTTCTGTGATGAACACGATAGAGTCCGCGGTCACGGAGTCCGTAACCCCGACAGACAACGTAGGCGGTGAGGAGCAGGAAACCTCCAACTTCGGCGTAATAGTTTCCGTTGCGGCAGTACTGTTATCCGCTCTCGGTATGTACGCAATGAGGAGGAAAGACGACTGATGCTCGACACACTCCGAAGATACATCCACGGATACGGTTACCAAGCCTTTATCGGGTTTCTTGCAGGGGTCGCAGGGGTCTGTGGCTCCTTCGCAGTCTCAGGTAACACACAGGCTTTCGTCGGCGTCAGTATGTCTTCGCTCCTGATAGACGGTACACCGGGTCCTGTCGTCGACATCATCTTGGAGAACCTTGGTAAGTACGGCAAGCCCTTCGCATTCGCGTCGGCTATCGCGCTCAGCGTCGCAATCATAGGCGGTATGTCGTTCGGTGGTATCGTACTCGGCAGGTACGCAAAGAGAAAGTACGTCTCCGCTGTCCTTGCCTTCCTTCTTACTGCCCTCGTCGTAACGGCGATGACGGGCGTACTGACCGCATCCTTTGCCTCCGCTGTCGCAGCAGCCGGTGTCGTCGCTCTCTTTGACTACAGATACGAGGACAAGGAACCGGGCAGGGAGTTCCAGCCAAAGCCCGACAAGGAAAGGAGGAGGGCACTACAGGCGTCGGCTGGTGGGATAGGCATCGTTGGTGCGTCGTACCTCGCAGGGCGTTTCAGGACGCCTGACGAAGAGAGGGAGCCGCTCGGTGAAGGCGGATCGTCGCCTCCGGAGGTACAGACGATGCTTGACGAGGCGGACGAGAAGTCGCTTGACCTAACAAACGCTCCCGGTCTCGTGAGCGAGATAGGCGAGTTCTATCAGATAGATATAAACACCGTGAGTCCGAGGGTAAACCGCGAAGAGTGGCAGCTTGAGTTCACGGGTCAGGTGGACGAAGAGATGACCCTGACGTACGACGAACTCACCTCCATGGAAGAGGAACGCGAAAACAGGTTTATCTCGCTGCGTTGCGTCGGCGACGACCTGAACGGACGCCAGATGGACAACGCAGTCTGGACGGGGGTACCTCTCGAACCGCTTGTCGAAGAGGCGGGACCAAACGCCGACTACGTCGTGATGCACGGCTACGACGACTTCTTCAACACAGTACCCGTTGAAGTTCTCCGCGACGGCTTCTTAGCCTACGGTATGAACGGCGAGGTTCTGCCCCGACCTCACGGACATCCTGTCCGCATCCTCCTACCGGGACACTGGGGCGAGGTCAACGTCAAATGGGTGCGCGAAGTCGAGTTCGTCGAGGAGGACGAGGAAGGATACTGGGAGAGACGCGGCTGGGACGGCACGGGACGCGTAAACCGTGTCGCAAAGCTATGGTCGCGCGGGACGAACCGCGACGAGGGCACGATACGTGTCGGTGGACACGCCTATGCGGGCCTCGCAGGCGTCGAGACGGTCGAGGTTTCGACCGACGGCGGAGATACGTGGAACGAAGCTACCCTAAGCGAACGTCTCGACACCGAAGACCGCGACGTATGGCGGCAGTGGGTGTACGAGTGGAACGCCGACGAGGGCGTCGAATACGAGGTTGTCGTACGTATGATAGACGAAAACGGCGAGGTACAGGAGGAGGAGCGTTCGGGTTCGTCGCCTGACGGCGCGACGGGCTGGGTTTCGGGAACCGTTAGCCTGTGATACCCGAAACCGCCTCCTTTTATGAACGCAGAGGCGTTTGCAATCCGAGGGATGGAACAGGCTCTCTGGTACCTACTGGCGGGCACACGCGGCGGAAAGAACCGCGCGAGAATAATAAACTCGCTCGACGACAGACCCAAGAACGCCAACAGACTCTCGGAGAGCCTCGATTTGGACTACAAGACCGTTAAACATCATATAGATATGTTAGAGGAATACGACATAGTGGAGTCGGGCGGCAACGACTACGGCGAGATGTACTTCCTGACGGACAGGTTCGAGGAAAACAGGGACAGCTTCGACGAGATAACCGAGAAGGTGGAGGATCTCTGATGGCTACGCTGCTAACCGCCGTCGCCATGTCGGTTCTGAACCTCGCCCTCCTCTCTGTCCTGACATACATCTGGATCTCGAACTACAGGGAGTTCAGGTCGCCACATATACTCGGTCTGGTTATCTTCGCTGTCGCACTCTCCGCAGAGAACATCGCAGCGATATACTTCTACTTCAGCATGGATATGCTGTACGCGACGAGTCCGACGGCGCAACGGGTTGTCGTCCTCCTACGCGGACTTCAGTTGGTCGCGCTCGTCGCTCTGACATGGACGACTATGAAGTGACCGGCAAACGCTTACCTGTCGTCGCCTCGGCGATTTACTCTATTCTTCAAGCCTTACGCGTTCAGTGAATCCGTCGTAGTCTGAGTCGCTCGATACGACCGTATCTTCCCCCGACTTGACGAGATGGAGGGCGTCGAAAGGCGTGAAACCCTCATCATCAACGTAGCTCGCGGCGGCGAGCATGTCCTCGGTGTCGCCTCTGACTTCGACGAGTTCCTTGGTCGCCGCGACGACACGCAGGACGTCCCAGCCTTCACGGTACGCGACGAGAGCCATCTCGACGAGGGTGTAATGCGATGTCCATAGCTCGTCTTCGTGCTCTTCGTAGACTTTTTCGGCGGCTTCGGATAGCCAGTCGTCCTCCTTGACAAGTGCTAATAGGAAGTCGGTCTCAGCGTACATCCTTATCGACCTGCCTCCTCTAACCCCTCTTCTAAAGCCGACTCCTTGAGTTCGCGCGCCGATTTCTCGCTCTTCTTAGCCTCCTCGCGGAGTGCCGCGAGCGGATCGTCGGGCACCGGAACTAACACGAGTCTGTCGCCTCTGTCGATAAGTTCGAACTCGTCTCCGAACTCTTCGCGTAACTCCTTCGGTAGGTAGATACGTCCATCGTCGGCTTTGACCTTCATAACCGACATAGGCGGTAAAGACAGATAAGATTTCCGTAGAACTGTATCTTTTCCGTTTACCGACGTTCGTTTCCGTAACTGCCCCTTCTACCCTCGCGCTTTTTGTCTTCTTCCTCCCACTCTTCCTCCGTCTCGTGTCTCGCGTAGTACCTTGGACCTCGTATACCCTCGTCCTTTTTGAATGATCTGCGCAGGAGGTAGAGGACGACCAGACCGAAGCCGAACATGTACGGCGCGAAACCTGTTTCGCCGAGCGCGAGTACCGTCGCGCCGATTATCGCCGCGCTCGCGACAAGGGCGTACGAAAGCCTCTTCCCGAGGTTCTCTATATGTTCGCGGGAGTCTTCGACATCGACTACAACTTCTACTTCGTCACGTCCTATCTTGTCGAGACCCCTCTCGAACTTCGCGGGTGTGCGTACTGCGGACGCAAAAGCCTCTCGCACCTCTTCCCATGCCTCGATAATCTGACCCCGTGCCGCCTCCTGAACGTAGCCTTCCTCGATGAAGAACTCGCGTGCGACACCCAAGAAGTCGAACTCTGGGTCGAGTTCGAGACAGACGCCCTCAACAATGGTCGAGACACGCAGACCGAGTGCGATATACGACGGGATTCGGAGCGGATACTCGTATAATGTCTCCTCGATTTCGTCCATCAACTGCTGGATACGTATCTCATCCACGTCTCCGCCTGAGTAGTCCTCGATTGCTATTTCGACGACCTCGACGATGAGTTCACGGTCGATGTCACGGTCGAGAGTCCCCATCTCTATCATCGCATCGACGACGCCTTCTGCGTTCCCGTTCGATGCCGCGAGGTAGAAATCGACGAGGCTGTCCTGTAAGGAAGGCGATAGGCGTCCGCTCATACCGAAGTCGTAGATTACTATCTGACCGTCTGCGTTTACCGCCAGGTTTCCGGGATGCGGGTCACCGTGGAAGACACCATCGACGAGAGTCATCTTGAGGTACGCCTTTTCTAGGTTCTTCGCAATCTCTTCTGTGTCGTGTCCCACCCTTTCGAGTCTGCGTACGTCGTTTATCTTTATTCCCTCGACGTATTCGAGGGTCAGGACGCGCTCTGTGCTGACCTCCGGATAACTCCGAGGTATCCGTACACGGTCGTCGCCCTCGAAGTTGCCACGTATCTCTTCGAGCATCGACCTTTCTCGTCTGTAGTTCATCTCCTGTTTTATCCGTCTCTCGAAGTCGTCGGCGAGACCTTTGAGCGAGTCTGCGTGTGCCTCCTCGCCGAAGACACGTGCGGCACGCCGTACGACAGGCAGACAGATGTTGAGAACACGCAGGTCGGCACTTACGAGGCTCTCTACACCCGGACGGCGTACCTTGACTGCGACCTTTTCGCCGCGGAAGTACGCGACGTGAACCTGACCGAGAGACGCGCCCGAAAGAGCGTCACGTTCGAAAGTGTCGAAGACCTCGTCCGGATGACCGATTTCCTCCTCTATCACGCCTTCGATACCTTCGTAAGGCGCGGGCGGTACGTCGTCCTGTAACTCGGTGAGTTCGTCTATGTACGCTCCCGGAAGCACGTCAGGACGTGTCGAAAGAACCTGCCCGAACTTTATGTAGGTCGGACCGAGTGTGATGAGCGTCTCTTTGAGCTTGCGCGCACGTTCGCGCTGTTTCCTAGGAGTAACCTCGCGACTCCGACCGAAAAGTAGCCATCTCTTGCGGTCTCGGGCGTAAGCCAGAGCGAAAGGAAGAAACCGGAATAAAGCCTTTAGGAGTCGCCAGTAAGCCCTAACCATCTCATCTACTCTGCTCTACCCACCGACTAACCTGTCAGTTCAGGTCTATCTCGCTCGTACTTCTCTTCGGAAGTCTTACCCTGAGAAGACCGTTCTCGTATGTCGCTTCCGACTCGGTGTAGTCAACCTCGGCGGGGATAGGCACCTTGCCACGTACGAAGTCGGAACGTGCCTCCGCGACGTACTTGAAACCCTCTTCGAGCGGCTTTGCGCGTCTCGCCTCAACCTTGAGAACACCGCCTTCCTCTCCTACACCGACGCCTTCGTCGTACGTCAGGTCGAGGCTGTGTTTTTCGCAGCCCGGAAGGTCTATGAGGACGAGTACCTCCTCGTCGCTTTCGAGAACGTCGGCGAAAACGGGTATGCGTTCACCGACGACACGCATCAGTTCCGCGCCTTCTTCTTCAAGACGGCGTAAAATATTGTTCGTGTCTATCATGAGGTGAGAATGGGTTCTCATGTATAAAATTCTTTATGTTGTGCTCTTACGGACGGATTGCGGAAAGGACGACTACTTGAGATACGTCAGAGACCTTCTTCGATACGTTCCGCGACCGCACGCGCCTCCTCCGCGAGACCCTCCGGAACGAGTCCTTCGTCTACGGATTCGGCGAGTTCTTCTTCGTCCACAGTACGTGTCTCGCCGTTGACCTTTATTACGTCTACATACAGGTCGATGTACCGTACAGCGTCCGGGAACAGTTCGAGCGGTGTACAGATGTTGACGTAGGTGCCCTTCTTTTCGCCCTCCGCTGACTTGTAGACGGTCGCGTAGGCACGCGCGCCTTCCTCGAAACGTGTTCTCGCGATATCGCCGTCCTCGCGTTCGACACCGAGTGCGTCGTACGTTCCCGACGAGGTGATACGTCTTTCGACGACGAACTCGCGGTTTTCGGTGTCCGCCTTGACCACCTCTCCGCGTCCGAGCGAAGGAAAACGTCCGTCGGGCTTTCCGTGTACTATCTCAATCTGGTCTCCTTCCTCCGGACCGAATCTGCGTGCGATAACGTCGAACGGGAGTTCGTCGGTCGGGTCGGCGTTATCGACGAGGGATTCGGCGATATCGACACCCGCGCTCGCTGTCTTGCTCGTCGCCTTCAGCCTGTGGTGTCCCGGGACGGTAGTCGTCGCTTCGGCGCGTTTTTTGTCGTAGATTGCGCGTCCTTCGCGTCCTATCCATATCCACGCTGCCTTGCCGTCGTCGTTTTCCTCCGTCCTTTCTGCAGCGTCGTTCATCGCGTCTGCAAGTTCCTGCATGCCCGCGTCGAGAGCATCGCGCGAGTAGACGACGCCCCATCCTGATGGCGGTTCCGCGCCGACCGTCGCCGCTGTGCGCGAGAGTTGGGTTGCATCCTCCGCGCTACCGCCTTCGACACGCGAACCCGACATACCGCGTACAAGAGTCAACAGTTCGTTGCCGACGCGCTCACCACCTGCGACGACAGGGCTTCCGTCGCTCCAAGATGCGGCTTCTTCGATGACGGTGACAAGGAGTTCGTCGCCCTCTTCGATGTGTTCGTCAGTCTTGGAGTAAGGCAGGAATCCGTGTCCGTCGTCAAAACGGACGAAAGCACCCGAAGACGCCTCTTCTTCGACCGTCGCGTCCCTTACCGCGCCGACGGGGACAGCGTCGAAGACGAAGGAGTCTTTTCCGACAGCGAGCGTCTCGGCGACTTCGCGTGCGTCTTTGCCGACGATATACAGACCGAGGTAGTCATCCGAAGTACGTACCTCGACATCGGCGGAGCCTTCGCCGAAAACGTCGCCGAATCTTTCGCGTATTGCGTCCGACGGCTCAACGACCTCGTGTCCTGCATCGAGAAGAAGACGCGTGACAGCGGTCGTGTAGACGCCGCGTACCTTTAGATTCATACAGTTAGTTGGTGCGCGGCTTTCAAATAACGTCCGAAGACGTATGTTCGTCCGTCGCAAATCCGATACGTGTACGACATAGAGCGTTACCTACGGATAAGAAGCGCTTACTCGCCGTCTTTCGCACCCGACGGCTCTCTCGCTTTCATGACAGACACGACGGGTGTTGCGCAGGTCTGGCACCTCGAAGGACCGATGCGGTGGCAGTCGCAGGTTTCCTTCGGCGACGAAGCGGTCTCTTTCGCGTCGTTCTCGCCCGAAAGAGACGAGCTTATCTACGGTATGGATGAAGGCGGAAACGAGCGCACGCAGTTCTTCCGTGTCGCACCCGACGGAAGCGATATCGTCGCTCTGACCGACAAACCAGAAGCAAAACACCGTTGGGGCGGCTGGTCGCACGACGGCGAGAAGTTCGCTTTCGCCTCGAACCGACGCGACGAACGTGTCTTCGACCTGTACACACAGAGACGCGACGAAACCGGCGACGATGCACGTCTCGTCCGCGAGACGGAAGGCTGGTACAGCGCGGTCGGATGGTCACCTGACGACGACCGTATCGCTGTTCGTGAGGCGCGCTCGAACTTCGACCACGACCTGTACGTCCTTGATATTGAGAACGGCGAGATGGAGCAGGTCACCTCTGGCGATGAGACGCGTTATTCGAGCGTCAACTGGTCGCCCGACGGCGGTTCTTTCTACCTCGTCACCGACGAAGGTGAGGACGAAGACACGCTATATCTCGGGCGTCTTGACCTCACGACGGGCGAGATGAAGAAGGTTGTCGAAGGAGGCGATTACAACGTAGACGGCGTGAGCGTTGACGACGAGACGGGATGCCTCGTCTACGGCAGAAACGTCGAAGGTTACACAGAGCTTCACGCGGCGGAGTTACGTGACGGCGAACTCCACGACCTGCCGAAGCCCGATATTCCCGAAAGCATCGCGGGTGGCACGTCTTTCGGACCTGACGGCGAGAAGTTCGCTGTCACGGTTACACGTAGAAAGGAAAACGCGAACGTCTACGTCGTCGATTTCGAGACTGGTGAGGCGACGCGGTGGACAGACGCCGCAACCGCAGGAATACCACGCGAAACCTTCGTCGAACCTACGACTGTGCGTTACGACTCTTTCGACGGTTTGAGCGTCCCTGCCCTGTTCACGACGCCGGAGAGCGACAAGCACGAACCACCGCACCCTGTCGTCGTCGATATACACGGCGGTCCAGAGAGCCAGCGACGTCCATCGTTCTCTGGTCTTCGTCAGTACCTCCTCTCAAACGGTTACTCTCTTTTCGAGCCGAATGTACGCGGTTCGACGGGATACGGAAAGGCGTACACACATTTAGACGACGTCCGCAAACGGATGGACTCGGTAAAGGACATACGTGCGGGACTCGGCTGGCTCGCCGACCGCGAAGATATCGACGAAGACCGCGCAGTCGCGTACGGTGGCTCCTACGGCGGTTTCATGGTTCTTGCCGCGCTCGCCGAGTACCCCGAACTTTGGGCTGGCGGTGTCGATGTCGTCGGAATAGCGAACTTCGTGACGTTCTTAGAAAACACGGGCGAATGGAGACGCGAGTTACGTGAAGCAGAGTACGGCTCTCTCGAAGAAGACCGCGAGTTCTTAGAAAGCATAAGCCCGATAAACAACGCTGACGAGATACGCGCGCCGCTCCTCGTGATGCACGGTGCGAACGACCCGCGTGTGCCTGTGGAGGAGGCGGAACAGATAGCAGAAAGCGTCGAAGCGAACGGAGTGCCTGTCAAAAAGCTGATATTCGAAGACGAAGGGCACGGCTTCTCGAAGCTTGAAAACCGCATAGAGGCGTACTCTACGATGGTCGAGTTCCTCGACGAACACGTTTAGCACCCTCTGTCGTAAGCTTCTCGTTCCATGCCCCCGTATTCCGTACCGTGGAAATAAGAGAGCTACACGACGAACTCGTCGAGTTACACGGAGAGCCTGAAACAGGTGGCACGGGTGCGAAAGACTCCGACGACCGTACCCGTCAGCTTCTGACGACAATACTCTCGCAGAACGTCGCAGACACACAGACGAAACGTGCTTCCGAGGCTCTTTTCAAAGCCTACCCCGACTACGCGGCTATCGAAAACGCCGACAAGGACGAACTCGCCGACGTAATCTCTGTCGTCGGTCTGAAGAACCAGAAGGCGAGACGTATCCAGCGCGCACTCGGTGCCGTCCGAGAGAGGAATGGCGGTGATTACTCGCTCGACTTCCTCGACGGGATGGAAACGGACGAGGCACAGAACTGGCTCGAAGATATAAAGGGTGTAGGACCGAAGACCGCGAACGTCGTTCTGAGCTTTAGCTTCGGCAAGCCTTCCTTCGCGGTCGATACACATATCGAGAGGCTCTCGAAACGTTTCGGGATGATAGACGAAAAGGCTACGAATGAGCGTGCCCACGAGGTGATGAACGAGAAGGTACCGGACGAGATAAAGTACAGCCTACACGTACTTCTTATTCGCCACGGACGCGAGTACTGCACAGCACGCAACCCCGACTGCGGAAACCCCGTCTGTGCACGCTACTGCTCGTGCGAGGGTTGCTGAAACACCGTCCGAAGACATTTCCGGCTACCCCGACTACGCCGTTCCATGCCGGACGAGGAGGATAAGCCGAGCGACCTTCTGCGCGAGCGGGCGGAGCAGAGACGCAGAAAGCTCTGGTTTCTTTTGGAAGCCGACCGTTGGCTCGTGACCGCTGTTCTCATATCGGTCGTCTTCATCACGTTGACAGCCGCAGGCTACCTTCTTCCCGTCGCCGAAGCCTCTCTTTTGGACACGGACTCAGTAGACACTCTTTTTCAAGGCTTACTAACGGCGACTATAACCGGCGTCACGCTCGTCCTCACCCTGAACCAACTCGTCCTCTCGCAGGAACTCGGCTCCGTCAGCGACCAACGCGAACGTATGGAAGGCGCGTTGGAGTTTCGGAGAGATACAGCCGACGCAATAGACGCACCTGTCAGCCCTTCGAGACCCTCGGAGTTCCTCCGTGCCCTGATTCAGGAGTCAGGCAGGTCGGCGAAGAATCTCCGTGAGTCGGTCGCAGGGGAAGAAGGGAGCCTCGCCGACGATGTCGAGAGCCTGACGAATGATCTGGTCGAGAACGCCGAACGTGTCTCTGAGGGACTTGACGGTGCCCAGTTCGGCGAGTTCGATGTGGTTTCGTCTGCTCTCAACTTCAACTACTCAAGGAAGATATTCGCGGCGCGCCGCATCCGACAGCGGTACAGTGATAGTCTGGACGAGAAATCGAAGGACGAGGTCGAACGTCTCGTAGAGCTACTCAAGAGATTCGGGATGGCACGCGAACATTTCAAGACGCTCTACTTCCAGTGGAGTCTCATAGACCTGTCGAGACGTATACTCGTAGCGTCTGTGCCCGCGCTTTTGGTTTCCGCGGCTATGGTTCTTTTCTTCGACAGCGAAGCTTATACCGCATCACTCGGCGGTGAAGGGC